>Ga0209511_1000823_pt1 | contig 28942 bp, 29 predicted proteins | sample SSSSmetaG_FD_184141 | JGI IMG/M metagenome (GOLD analysis project Ga0209511, IMG submission 184141) | Glacier valley bacterial and archeal communities from Borup Fiord, Nunavut, Canada, to study Microbial Dark Matter (Phase II) - ​SSSS... | ecosystem: Environmental > Aquatic > Freshwater > Ice >... | reverse complement strand
GCTGTAAGCCTTCGCGACTTCGTGGCGCCGACGAAACTGGCCCTCGTTCTTGGCACCGAGGGGGAGGGCCTCACCGCAGAGGCGCTCGCCAGCGCCGACACCATTGTGCAGATTCCGATGGCCCATGGAATCGATTCGCTCAATGTGGCGGCCAGCGCAGCGGTGGCGATGTGGGCGCTTGCTCAGGCGGCCCCGAGGTCAACCTAGTCGGCCCGCTGGATGAGCCAGGAATCCAGGTCGTCAATCGCCCGCGAGTGATACCGGAGGGTGGTTGATCCGACCTGGCAGATGAATTCGTCTCCTTCGATGAACATCGAAAATGTCGATGAACCTGGCGCGGTGGTGAGCTGCCACGGCTCGTCTTTCGTGCCAGCAACCATCGGCTGCTCCCTCTGCCACGCATCAGCGTAACCCCCGTGATCGGGAGTGACGATCCGGGCACGGGCTATGCGAGCAACTCGTGCTTCGCCAGCTGGCGCTAGCCGCGCGAAACGAGAAGCGCCACGCGAAAGTTCGCGGGGCGCTTCTCCATGCGGTGGGTCGGGCTTCGGTCAGCCCGCGGAAGGCGTCGGGGTAGGCGTAGCCGTCGAATTCTGGTTGAAGTTCTCCCCGGCGGCCTGGAGCACGAACGCCTGGAAGGCCGCCAGGTTATCGACTGCGCCCTCATACTTCTGACCGTTCACGATCACCGTTGGTGTGCCAATGACCTTCTCGATGCTCGAGTCAGGGATCGGGCCCTTGAGCGCACGGTCCGACGAGGCGCTCACCCAGGCTTTGAAGGTCTGGTTGCGAATGCAGTCCCCGATCTTGCTCGCTTGCTGCACGGAAGCCTGCGTAGCGTATCCGATGAGCTGGTCGTCGCTGAGCCCGGACGAGTTCTCCGCCGGTTGGTTCGCGAACAGCAGCCCATGGAAAGCGGAGAACTGGTCCGGCGAGTAGTTGGCGACACACGCTGCCGCGTTGACCGCTCGGGTGGAGTACTTGGTTCCCTGCGATCGCGAATCCAAAATGCTGATGGGATGGATCTCGAGCGTGGTCGCTCCGCTGTCGAGCAGACTCGTGATGTAGTCGGCGTTCGTCTTCTCGAATTGTCCGCAGAAGGGGCAGAGGTAGTCCACGTACAACTGGATGGTCAGCACGCCGGATCCCGAGTCGCGCTTGTTCGGCACGGGCGCGGCGTCGGAGGCCAGCGCGGGTGTCGTCGTCGCCAGTCCACCCTGTTTGATCTGGATGCCGTCGCTCGCCATATTCGCGGGCCCGGGCCCCGCCGGGCGGATCGAGTTCACCAGCACGAGCGCGATGATCGCCACGATCGCGAGGGACCCGAGGATGATTCCGCCCTGAAGCAGTGCGCGGGTGCGTCGATCCTTCTTCTTCTGCTCCTCGCGCATCAGCCGGGACTTCTCGCGGGCGGCATCGCGCTTCTCGTTCTTGGAGAGCTTGCCATCGCCGGAATTGCTGATGCTCAATCGTTCCTCATTCATTGAACCCAGTGGTTGCAGCCGGATCGCCCGCTGCTGGCCCACGAGGGGATGCTGTCGGCGCCGAAATGTGAGTGCCTGTGGAATTGTAAGAGGGATGTCTGGGAAAAGCCCAACCGTCATGAGCCTTGATCAGGTCGCGGCGACAACCGGCCGAGTGCCATACTCGGACTTGGCGGGCTCACGCCATCCATTCACTAAGGATCGTCCGGCACGTACCTGCCGGTGAAGGAGATGTTTCATCATGGCGTCAGTAACGTTCGACAAGGCCACCCGCCTCTACCCCGGCTCGGCTCGCCCGGCCGTCGACCAGCTCGACCTGTCGGTCGCCGACGGCGAGTTCCTCGTTCTGGTCGGACCCTCGGGCTGTGGCAAGTCCACGAGCCTGCGGATGCTCGCCGGCCTCGAAGAGGTGAACGAAGGCAGCATCTTCATAGGCGATCGCAACGTCACCGACGTTCCGCCCAAGGACCGCGACATCGCGATGGTGTTTCAGAACTACGCGCTCTACCCGCACATGACGGTTGCCGAGAATATGGGCTTCGCCTTGAAGATCGCCGGGGTCAACAAGGAAGACCGTGCCTCCCGCGTTCTCGAGGCCGCCAAGCTGCTCGACCTGGAGCCCTACCTCGCCCGCAAGCCGAAAGCACTCTCCGGCGGTCAACGCCAGCGTGTCGCGATGGGTCGTGCGATCGTGCGCCAGCCGCAGGTGTTCCTCATGGATGAGCCGCTCTCGAACCTCGACGCGAAGTTGCGCGTGCAGACCCGCACGCAGATCGCATCCCTGCAACGTCGGCTCGGCGTCACGACCGTCTACGTGACGCACGACCAGACCGAGGCACTGACGATGGGCGACCGCATCGCGGTTCTGAAAGACGGCGTGCTGCAGCAGGTCGGCAGCCCCCGCGACCTTTACGAAGCACCCACGAACGTGTTCGTCGCCGGCTTCATCGGCAGCCCCGCGATGAACCTCTTCGACGCCGACGTCGTCGACGGGGGCCTGCAGTTCGGCACCGCCACGGCGAGGGTCGATCGCGAAACCCTCGCCGGCACATCCGCCAAGAAGGTCACGATCGGTGTGCGGCCGGAGGACGTGAAAATCGCCACCGCCGGAGACGGGCTGCCCGTCACCGTGGATGTCGTTGAAGAACTCGGCGCTGACGGCTACCTCTACGGACACACGATGGTCGACGGTAACCGCGTCGATATCGTGGTGCGAGTCGACGGGCGCACTCACCCGAACCCGGGCGACAAGATCACCATCACCCCGCAGCCCGACCACATTCACGTCTTCGACACGGAGTCGGGCCTGCGATTGAGCAAGAAAGCCGTTGTCGCCGGCGTCTGATGAGTGCCCGTAACCGGTTCCGACACCCTCGTCAGCGTCGGAACCGGCAGCGGTTCCCCCCTCGGCGCGGATTCCGCTCGACGGCGAGCGTGTCGCCAGCATGAGCGGCTCGCTCAATATCACCGCCGCGACAGTGGACCCCGCACTGCTCGACCTGCCGTGGAGCCTTCCGCTGGAAATGTGGCCCGACGACACGATCGCCGCGCTGCCCAAAGGCCTTTCGCGACATGTCGTGCGCTTCGTCAATCTCAACGGGTACGTCGTCGCCATCAAGGAGACATCGGCCGAGCTGGCCCAGCGGGAATACGACATGCTGCGAACCCTGCAGCGTCTGGACATCCCGTGCGTCGACCCGCTCGCGGTGATCACCAACCGCACATCCGCTGACGGTGAGGCGCTCCAATCGGTGCTGGTGACGCGGCACCTACGCTTCTCGCTGCCCTATCGAGCCCTGTATTCGCAGGCGCTACGGCCCGAGACCGCGACGCGTTTAGTGGACGCCCTGGCCGTTCTGCTCGTGCGCTTGCACATCGTCGGATTCTTCTGGGGCGACGTGTCGTTGTCGAACACCCTGTTCCGCCGGGATGCCGGCGCCTTCGCGGCCTACCTAGTGGATGCCGAAACGGGCCACATCTACAACGGGCTCTCGAACGGTCAGCGCGAGAATGATCTCGACATCGCGCGGGTCAACATCGCCGGGGAACTATTCGATCTGCAGGCCGGGGGGCGCCTCGAGGACGACATCGACCCGGTGGCGATCAGCGACGGGATCGCCGGGCAGTACGCCACCCTGTGGAAGGAACTCACGGCATCCGAGGAGTTCGACCAGTCCGAACGCTGGCGCATCAACCAGCGGGTCGAGCGACTCAACGAGCTGGGGTTCGACATCGGAGAACTCGCGATTCGAACGGATGAGACGGGCTCGCAGGTGCGTATTCAGCCCAAGGTGGTGGATGCCGGGCACCATTCCCGCCGGCTTCTGAGGTTGACGGGGCTCGACGCCGGTGAGAATCAGGCGCGTCGCCTTCTCAACGACTTGGATTCTTACCGGGCCGCCTTCGACAAGCAGTCGCTCGATGAAGAGGTGGTAGCCCACGAGTGGGCAGCGCGCGTGTTCGAACCGGTAGTGCGAGCGATTCCCAAAGACCTTCGCGGCAAGTTGGAGCCGGCGGAAGTCTTTCACCAGTTGCTCGACCATCGCTGGTATCTGTCGCAGAACGAAGCCCGCGACGTGCCTCTCGCAGAGGCGGTATCCAGTTACATCGACAACGTGTTGCGCCACCGACGAGATGAGGCGACGATCATCGACCCGCCGACCGGTGTCTTCACGGCACCGATCGAACTCGCCGACGAAGCCGACTGGCGCACGAAGGTCTAGCGCGGACGACCCGACGATTTATCGATCGGCGCTGCACGCAATCGCGAGATCTCGTAGAGCGTCACACTCGCCGCGATGCCGGCATTCAGTGATTCGGTGGATGCGCTGATCGGGATCGAGATCACCGCATCGCAGTTCTCCGTCACCAGTCGCGAGAGCCCCTTGCCCTCGCTGCCGACCACGACGAGAACCGGTTCGCGGGCGAGTTGCAGATCGGGCAGGGCCACCGAGCCACCCCCGTCGAGGCCGAGCACGAAGACGCCGCGATCCTTGAACGCCTTGATGGTCTGTGTGAGGTTCCCGGCCATGGCAACGGGGGTTCGCGCGGCCGCTCCTGCCGAGGTCTTCCATGCAGCGGCTGTAAGACCGACCGAACGACGTTGGGGCACGATGACGCCCTGGCCGCCGAAGGCTGCGACCGAACGGATGATCGCCCCGAGGTTGCGAGGATCCGTAACCCCGTCGAGCGCGACGAAGAGGGGCACCTTGCCGCGGGAGATCACGAGCTCGAGCAACTCGATCGGGTGCGCGTACTCATACGGGGGAACTTTGAGCGCGACTCCTTGATGCACGGCATCGAAGCCAGCGAGCCGGTCCAGTTCCGGTCGCATGACCTCCAGCATCGGGATGCCCCGCCCGGTCGCCAGCTGCATGATCTCTTTCACGCGGTCGTCGAACTCGATGCGGGCCGCAACGTAGAGGGTCGTCGCGGGGATTCTCGCGCGGAGGGCCTCGACCACCGAATTGCGGCCGGTGACGAATTCGCTCTCATCGCCCTTCGTGGGCCGCGGTGCCCGCGGTCGCTGGGTAACCGACGCGGCACCGGGTGCGGCCCTGCGGCCACCGGCCGCTTCGTACCGTTCACCCGCGGCCTTGCGTTTGCCCGCCGGATGGTACGGGCGGTCCTCGGCCTTGGGCGTGGGTTTCTTGCCCTCGAGTGCCTGGCGGCCCTGGCCGCCCGATCCCACCTGGGGGCCCTTGCTCGATTTGCGAACAGCTCCCGCACGCGGTTTGTTGCCTTGGCTCTTCATCGATCGACACTCCAATGCGATTCGGTCGTACCGTCTTCGAGCGTGATCCCCGCAGCCGCGAGCTCGTCGCGGATGCGGTCGGCGGCCTCGAAGTCTCGCGCGACTCGCGCCGCAGCGCGGTCGGCGATCAGACTGGACACGAGGGATTCGAGAGCCCGTTCCCACGGCACGGATGCCACGGGTCGCCACTGCGCTGACTGCGGGTTGATCCCCAGCACATCCGTCATCGCCAGCACCTGCGCTCGAGCGGTGGCAACCGCAGCGAGGTCACCCCGATCCATCGCCGTGTTCGCAGCGCGCACCGTCTCGTGCAGCACGCCCAAGGCTTGAGGCACGGCCAGGTCATCATCCATCGCCTCGGCGAACTCGGCCGGAATCCGAGGCTGTTCCGCCGTATCGAAACGTGTACCGCCCAGGCGGCGATCCGCTCGCAGTAGGAAGGATTCGATCCGGTCCAGCGCGCCATCCGCCTCGAGGAGCGACCCGTCGGTGTAGTCGAGCGTCGAGCGGTAGTGTGCTGACCCGAGAAGGTAGCGCACAACGATCGGCCGGGCCGCGCCGATGACCTCGGCGGCGAACACCGAATTGCCGGTGGATTTCGACATCTTCTGCCCGTTCACGTTCACTAGGCCGTTGTGCACCCAGTGCCGGGCGAACCGGTCACCCCCGGCCCGGGACTGGGCGAGTTCGTTCTCGTGATGCGGAAACCGCAGGTCGAGCCCACCACCGTGGATGTCGAACTCGGCGCCCAGGTACCGACGCGCCATCGCCGAACATTCGAGATGCCATCCCGGTCGGCCCTCCCCCCACGGCGAGGCCCAGGCAGCCGTGTCGGGTTCGCCCGGCTTGTGCCCTTTCCACAGAGCGAAGTCGCGCGGGTCGCGCTTGGCGCGCCCTCCGTCATCCGGGTCGACCATCGTGTCGAGGCGATCCTGGCGGGTCAGTTCGCCGTAGTCGGGCCACGAGGCGGTGTCGAAGTACACGTCGCCCGAGGCATCCGGCGCTGCATACGCGTGCCCCCGCTCGATGAGGCGCGTCACGAGTTGCTGCATTTCGATGATGGATGCGGTCGCGCGCGGTTCATAGGTCGGCTCGAGGATGCCCAGGGTGCGGTAGGCCGCGCTGAACTCGAGCTCGAACCGATACGCCAGTTCCCACCAGGGATCGCCGTCCGCCAATTCGGATGCCGCCAAGATCTTGTCGTCGATGTCCGTGACGTTTCGAACCAGGGTCACCCGGTAGCCGCGATAGGTGAACCACCGCCGCCACAGATCGTAGACGAGTGCAGATCGAAGGTGGCCGATGTGGGGGCTCCCCTGCACCGTCGGCCCACACACGTACAGGCCGACGCGGCCCGGTTGACGGGGTACGAAGTCGGTCTCGGTGTGCACCCGGGAGTCGTAGAGGCGCAGCGTCACCGCTCAAGTTTAGCGGCGGGGGTGCACCAGCGCCGTTGCGGTCACCGCGATACCCTCGCCACGGCCCGTGAAGCCGAGGCCGTCGGTGGTCGTGGCGGCTACGCTCACCGGGGCTCCGACGAGCGCACTCAGATGCTGTTCGAGTTCATCGCGGCGTGAGCCGATGCGGGGATGCTGCGCCGTGAGCTGTACCGCGACGTTGCCCACCGAATACCCGGCTTCCTGCACGAGAGCCATGGTCTCCTGCAGGAAGACGTCACCGTGGGCGCCCGCGAACCGGGGATCATCCGTGCCGAACCGGGAGCCGACATCGCCCAGTCCGGCAGCGGAGAGAAGGGCATCGCACATCGCGTGGCTCAACGCGTCGCCGTCGGAGTGGCCAGCCAGCCCCGGTTCATGCGGCCAGAGGAGGCCACCGAGCCATAACGGTCGCTTCGAATCGTAGGCGTGCACGTCGACGCCTATCCCGATGCGGATGGGATTGCCCTCCTGCTCCGCGATCAGCGCACGGGCCCGGCGCAGATCCCAAGCCGTCGTGATCTTGAATGCGAGCGGATCCCCGGTGATCCAGTCGACGGGATGCCCCGCGCCGGCGAACAGCGCCGCATCGTCGGTGTAAATGACCTCGGGGGCCGAGCGGTGGGGTGCGGCTTGGCCCACCGCTGCCCCGTACGCCGCCTCGAGTTGCTGGCGCGGGAAGCCCTGGGGGGTCTGAACGTACGCGAGCTCTTCGCGCTCGACAGTGCCGATCACGGTGCCGTCCGGTGCGACCCGCTTGATCGTGTCCGTAACCGGCAGGGTCGGAACCACACCATGGCCGGTATCCCGAACCGCCGAGATGACCTGATCGAACATGCCGCTCGGAGTCATCGCCCGTGCTGCATCGTGCACGAGCACGATGCTCACCCCGGCATCCAAGGCCGCCAAGCCCGCAACGACGGAGCCCTGTCGAGTATCGGCGCCGGCTACGACCGCGAACTCCAATGACCTCGGATTGGCTGCTTTCGACCGAGCGCTCGCGACTCTGACGCCGATCTCCCGTGCGACACCGAGAAACTCAACAGGCGCGACGATGACGACCTGGCACTCCTCCGACGCAGCGAAAACCTGGTCGAGCGCGCGGTGCAGCATGCTCCGGCCCTCGAGGTCTACGAAAGCCTTGGGGAGTGGCTCTCCGAGCCGGGACCCGCTGCCAGCGGCGACAACGATGACGCCGACCGACGGGCTGCCGTGAGGAACTGCCTCGGTCAGGACGCCAGAACCTCGTCGAGAACCGTCGATGCCTTCTCTTCGTCCGTCTTCTCCGCCAGGGCCAATTCGGAGATCAGAATCTGGCGGGCTTTAGCCAACATCCGCTTCTCTCCCGCGGACAGGCCCCGATCTTGATCGCGACGCCACAGATCGCGAACGACCTCGGACACTTTGATCACATCGCCCGACGCCAGCTTCTCGAGATTGGCTTTGTAGCGCCGGGACCAGTTGGTCGGCTCTTCCGTGAACGGGGCACGCAACACCTCGAACACTTTGTCGAGACCCTCTTTGCCGATCACATCCCGGACGCCGACCAGGTCCACGTTGTCGGCGGGCACCTCGATGGTGAGATCGCCCTGAGTGACGCGCAGCTTGAGGTACAACTTCTCCTCACCCTTGACCATGCGGGTCTTGACCTCGGAGATCGTTGCGGCACCGTGATGTGGATAAACGACCGTCTCGCCGACCTCGAACAACATGGGTGGGTCCTTTCAAAGAGCCTCGAGTTTACCACAGGGGTCGGGGAGCCCCCCTGTGATGCCCGTCCAGTCCGTGCCCGGTCGATAAGCTGGAGCCGTGATCGCTCGTACAGTCGCCCGGACCGCGGCATCCCTCGTCATCGCTGGCTCCCTGATCGTGGGTACGGCGGGATGCTCCTTCCTCTCCATGTCCTCCACGCTGATCCAATACGACCCGAGCGACGGAGTCGGCACGAACGTGGGCGACCTCAACATCCGCAATGCGATCGCGCTGATCAGTAAGGACGGCAAGGCCGTCAGCCTGCTCATCACCATCATCAACTCGGGCTCTCGCTCGGCCCTGGTGACCCTGCAATTCCAGTCGGGCGGCAAGAAGACCACGGTGCAGAAACCGGTCTTCGCGGGCAAGGTCGCCTCGTTCGGCAACACCCCTGATGAGGAGCAGTTGATCGTGCTCAACCCGGGCGTGAAAGCGGGCGAGCTGTTCCCGGTGTACGTGCAGAGCGGAGATAACCCCGGTACCCAGTTGCTGGTGCCGGTGCTGGAACCGACGGGGGAATACAGCACGCTCGCGCCGCCCGAGATACTGCGATAGAGGCGCTCGCCGCTTCACACGCTCGCCGGATCCAGACCTGGCGCACGGGCGTGACCCAGCCGATCAACTCTCGAAGCGGTACCCCAGGCCGCGCACCGTGACGAGCATCGTCGGTTCGGATGGCCGCTTCTCGATCTTGGAGCGGATTCGCTTGATGTGGACATCCAGCGTCTTGGTGTCGCCGAAGTAGTCGGCCCCCCATACCCGGTCGATCAATTGACCGCGGGTGAGCACCCGGCCCGAGTTGCGCAGCAGCAGTTCCAGCAACTCGAACTCTTTGAGCGGCATGGCCGTATGCACGCCATTCACGCTCACGGTGTGCCGCTCGACATCCATGCGCACGGTTCCGGCCTCCAGAATCGCGTCGCCATCCTCGTCCGATTCGATGCGCCGGCGCATGACGGCGCGGATGCGGGCTAGCAGTTCGCGAGTCGAGTACGGCTTGGTGACGTAGTCGTCAGCACCCAACTCGAGGCCGACCACGATGTCGACCTCGCTGTCTTTGGCGGTGAGCATGATGATGGGAACATTGGATCGCGCCCGCAACTCGCGACAGACTTCGGTGCCCGGGAGGCCCGGCAGCATCAGGTCGAGCAGCACGAGGTCCGCGCCGATACGCTCGAACTCGGTGACGGCGGTCGGCCCGTCTGCGGCGATCGTGGTGTCGTACCCTTCGCGCTCCAGCAGGAACGCCAACGGGTCGCTGAGCGAGGCTTCGTCTTCGACTATGAGGATGCGGGTCACAGTACTGGCTCCATTCGTTGGGGGCTCGACCGGCCGTGCCCGTCGTGTTGGCTGCTCACGCTCAGACCCCGAGACTCGGGGCTGCGGCGTGGGACGCCTCGGGCAGTCTGATCGTAAAGGTGGAGCCGCTGCCGGGCTGAGACCAGACGCGGATGTCGCCGCCATGATTCTGCACGACGTGCTTGACGATACTCAGGCCCAGGCCGGAGCCTCCCGTGTTTCGACTACGGGCCGGGTCGCTGCGAAAGAACCGCTCGAAGACCCGGTCCAGTTCATCTTCTTGGATTCCGACGCCCTGGTCGGTGACGGCGATCTCGACGATCCCCTCCCTGCTGCGGATGCCGACCCCGACCCGCGATCCCTCGGGCGAGTATTGGATCGCGTTCGACACGAGGTTGTGCAGGGCAACCGCGAGGAGGGTCTCGTCGCCGTACACCTCCACTCCCCGATCACCGCCCGACACGAGGTGCACTTTCTGCGAATCGGCGGCCACCCGGTTCTGATCGATGGCCAGGGAGACGACCGAGTCGATCTCGACGAGGTCGGCTTTGGCGAGGGCATCCGTCGCCTGCAGCCGGGAGAGTTCGATGATCTCCTGGGTGATGCGGGCGAGCCGGTGCGACTCCTTGGTGAGCCGTTTGGCAAACCGACGAACCTGTTCGGGCTCGTCGGAGGCGCTGGCGAGGGCCTCGGCGAGCAGGCCGACCGCGCCGATCGGGGTCTTCAGTTCGTGACTGATGTTGGCCACGAAATCGCGCCGAACCTCGTCGAGCCGGTGCGATTCGGTGCGATCTTCGGCGACCAGCAGGATGTAGCGCGAGCCGAGACGGGCCACGCGCGCGAAGAGATAGATGTTGGCGTCACCGAACGGCCCACGCGAGAGGTGGAGTTCCTCGGTGATCGGCTCCCCGGTGCGGCGCACCGTATCCACCAAGTGAATCAGCTCGGGATGGACCAGTGCCTGGTTCCAGACAAGCCCGAATGCCATCGCCCCAGGGGATGCTTTGAGTACGTTGTTGGACGGGTCGAGCACCACGCCCGCGGACTCGAGAGCTTCGATCACCTGGTCGACTCCGTCGGGTACACCCGACGTCACGACATCCACGGCACGCTGACCGCGACGCGCGGCGAGCAGCACGATCGCTAGAACCCCCGCCCCGAGAATCACTCCGAACACGAGCGCGGCGGGCACCAGCCACGGGGACTCCATGGGACTAGGTTAGTAATAACTGCTCATCTGCTGACTCGCCCCACCGCGGTCGTGCCCGCATAAGGTGATGTTCAGGGCCGCAACATCCGCCGTTAATGTGCCCGGTGCAGGGTAAGACCGTGCGGGTGGTCTGCCCGAAGCGAGGGGACAGGACAACGTGCGCGAAGTATTTCAGCAAGAACTCCGCGAGGTGCAGGAGCGCCTCATCGAGATCGCCACTCTCGTGGCGGTTTCGATCGAGAACGCCACCCATGCGTTCAACGAGTCGAACGTCGCGCTCGCGGAGACCGTGATCGCCGACGACGAGCGCATCGACGAGGCGTCGCTGACTCTCGACGAGTTGGCCATCAACATCCTCGCCCGCCAGCAGCCGGTGGCCCGGGACTTGCGCATCGTGGTAAGCGCCCTGAGGATCAGCGCATCCCTCGAGCGGATGGGTGACATGTCCGAGCACATCGCGCAGCTGGCGCGCTACCGTTTTCCGGACAAAGTCGTGCCGAAGAGCCTGCGTCCGACCTTCGCACAGCTTGGGGAGCTCGATGTCGCCATCGCGCACAAACTCGTCGAATTGCTGAAAACCGAGGACATGAAACTCGCCGAGGAGATCCGCAACGACGACGACCGCATCGACGAACTGCACCTGAGCGTCTTCGAGAAAGTCTTGGGTGAGACGTGGAAAGGTGCGGCCGTCGACACCGTGGATGCCACACTCGCATCGCGGTATCACGAGCGGTTCGCTGACCACGCGGTTTCCATCGCGAAAAAGGTGCAGTACCTCAAGACCGGTGACTGGGTGGCCGCGCCCGTTCGCTAAGCTCCGGCCATGATCTACGAACACGCGATTCTGCACATCACGCCGGGGCGGGAGGGCGAATTCGAGGCCGCTTTCGTCATCGCCGAGCCCCTGATCGCATCGATTCCCGGATTCATCGGAGTCGATCTGTCTCGCTCCCTCGAGCATCCGAGCGATTACCTGTTCCTGGTGCGGTGGGCGCGGCTGGAGGATCACGTGGAGGGCTTCCGCGGGTCACCGCAGTACGTGGAGTGGAAACGCCTGTTGCACCACTTCTACGAACCGATGCCCGACGTGGGCCATTTCGGCCCGGTCACCCCGGGCTGAAGACGCGGCGCTCCCCTCTCGCGGCGTGAGCTAGGTCTTCGCTCCCTGCGCGGCGACCGCCGCAGCCCCCGCCGCCGCGGCCTCCGGGTCGAGGTACCTTCCGGGGGCGGTGGGGCGGAAGGCGGCATCCAACTCATAGACCAGCGGGATACCGGTCGGGATGTTGAGTTCGGCAATCGCGTCGTCGGCGATACCGTCCAGGTGCTTCACGAGTGCGCGCAGGGAATTGCCGTGGGCGGTCACGAGCACCGTCTGCTCAGCCGCGAGCGACGGCACGATGTCGGACTCCCAGTAGGGCAACATCCTCTCGATCACGATCTTGAGACTCTCGGTGCGGGGCACCTCGCCGTCGATGTGCTCGTAACGCTCATCGCCGACCTGCGACCAGTCGGAGTCGTCGTCCAGCGGTGGCGGTGGCACGTCGAAGCTGCGACGCCAGGTCATGAACTGCTCCGCTCCGAACTTCCTGAGGGTCTCGGCCTTGTCGAGCCCCTGCAGAGCCCCGTAATGACGCTCGTTGAGTCGCCAGCTGCGCTTCACGGGGAGCCAGGCCCGGTCGGCGGCATCCAGCGCGATGTTCGCGGTGTCGATAGCACGGGTGAGCAAGCTGGTGAATTGGATGTCAGGCTTGAGCCCCGACCCCGCCAACAACTCCCCCGCACGCTTGGCTTCGGCTTCGCCTTGAGCGCTGAGTTTCACGTCGACCCACCCCGTGAACAGGTTCTTCTGATTCCAGTCGGAGTTGCCGTGCCGCAACAGGATCAGCGTATGGGTCATGCCTCAAGCGTAACGAGCGTTGATGCGCGGAATAATTGCAGCATGGCGAACGCGCGCGGCCCCATCGGGCAGATCACCCGCGGTACGACCGGAACGAATCGCCTACGCCGGATCGACCGGTGGATCGCGCGGCTGCCCGAGTTGCGCCGCGCGGAGGTCGGGCTGGTGGTGGACCTCGGGTACGGGGCCTCCGCGACGACGACGCTCGAATTGCATGCTCGGCTGGCGCGCGTGCGCCCCGACGTGCGGGTCGTCGGCCTCGAGATCGATCCGGAACGAGTGCGGAGCGCGACGGCGGCGTCAGTGCCGGGGGTCACATTCACGGCCGGGGGGTTCGAGATTCCCGGAGAGGCGCCCACCGTCATCCGCGCCATGAACGTTCTCCGGCAGTACGACGAGGTGGAGGTCATGCCGGCGTGGCAACGCATGGTCGCGCGCCTACAGCCCGGCGGAGTGCTGGTCGAGGGCACCTGCAGCGAACTCGGACGGGTCGCCAGCTGGGTGGATACCTCGACCGACGGCCCTCGAACCCTCACCATCAGCCTGCGGCTGGACGGCCTGGAAAAGCCGTCCGTGGTCGCCCAGCGGCTGCCCAAAGTACTCATCCACCGCAATATCGCCGGAGAGCCGGTACACGACTACCTCAGTGACCTCGACCGGTTCTGGACGAGCCACGCCCCCCTCGGGGTTTACGGCCCCGTGCAGCGCTGGGTCGCCACAGCCGACTCGATGCGCGGGGCGGGCTGGCCGATCGTCGGCACGAGCTCGCGGTGGCGCCTCGGCGAACTCACCGTGCGATGGTGCGCGGTGGCGCCCCGAGATTTCGTGTGGTGAGTCTGGCGCAGTGGTCAGACCCGCGGGAGGAGCGCGCGCGAATCCTCCGGCGACATCCCGACCGCCTCGAGCAGATCGACCACGAGGGGTCGCACGAGCACCACGAGCAGGGTCTCGCGCAAGTCACCGTCGGGCACGATCTCGGCGGGGTCGAGGCGAGACGCGAAGGTGGTGAGAGCGCCACGGGTCGAGCCAGCCGATTCCGGCTCGAAGATTTCGCGGCCGAGCATCGCGACGGCTCTCTGCATTTCCGCGAGCACCCCCGCCAGCTGCGGGCGGGATAACCCGTCGTCAACGATCACGACGACGCGGCGCGCGAGCGTGTGCAGGTGCCGCGACGACAGGTCCGCCGCTTTCAATGCGCGCTCCTGTGCGCGCAGCTCGGGCCGATAGCGCTGCAGCCAGGGCGAGATGCGGGCTATGGCAGACGCCGTCTCGAGGGATGCCGCCCAGTCGTCGATCAAGCCCTGGGTGCGACGCAGGCGCTCCAGCGCCAACTCGGCGGCCGGGTGGTTGCCGTTCTGCAGGGCATCCACGAGGCCCTCGATCGACTCGTCGAACACGGAGAACAGCGCCCGTGCGTTCCTCGCGGCCGCCCGCCGCGGATCGCGCGGGATGAGCGCGGTCGCCGTGATGGCCACCACGCCGGCGATCACCGCGTCGAGACTGCGGGTGAACGGGCCGCCAGCCGGGTCGGGCAGCACCACCACGAGAGTGGATTGAACCGCTGCCGCGACGGCGAACGCGGAGTTGGATGACACGGCGCGACTCACGAGCAGCGTCGCGAACAGCACGATGGCCAGCTGCCAGATCCCCTTGCCGACAAGGAGCACGATCACCTCGCTCACCGCGATACCCACCGTGACGCCGATGGCGGTCGTGATGACCCGCCGGGGTCGGGCATCCCGGGCCAGACCGAGCGAGGTGATGGTCACCGTCACCGCGATGAGCGGGGTGGCGTGCCCGAACCCGTAGCGGGCGATCGCGTACGAAACCAGTGCGGCGACAACGATCTGAAGGGCCGCGGGGAGGGAGTCGATGACCCGCTGACGGGCGGCCCTCAGTTGCACTCGGAACTGCACCCGCCTCGCGAGTGCCCGAAGCGGCGCGGAGTCGCTGGGCACAGGGTGGGCGGGTACAGGCCGGCTGGGCGCGGGGTCGGTCACGGGCCGCAGCTCAACGCCGCACGGCCCCCAGCCGCGGCAGTCGCGGTACCTTGGCGCTTGCTCCGGCACTGGTCGGCACGATGACTTCCTGTGCGGCAGCTACCGCCACTCCGTCGACAGCGACCACCAGGGCGGCACCCTCGTCGAGCGAGCGCTTCACGACCGCGAGCGCGATCGGTCCGAGTTCCCAGTGCCTGGCGGCGGATGTCACGCGTCCGACCACGACATTCTCCGCGCCCTGCTCGTCCCCCGCCACGGTCACCTCGTCGCCGGAGTCAGGAAGCACGCCGTCCGACCCATCGAGGTGCAGCATCACGAGCCGACGCGGCGGGTGCCCTAGGTTGTGAACCTTGGCGACGGTCTCCTGCCCGCGGTAGCAGCCCTTGTTGAGGTGCACTGCGGAACGCAGCCAGTCGAGCTCGTGGGGGATGGTCTTCTCGTCACCTTCGGTCGCCAGCCGGGGTCGCCAGGCGGCGACGCGCAGGGCCTCGAGCGCGAGGGTGCCAGCGGCCGGTAACTCCGAGAGGTCGGCGTCACGATCGACGAGCGCCTCTCGGTAATTCCACGACGACGCGGGATGCCCGGCCTCGGCGGCGTATTGATGTCCGCCGGCGGTCAGGGTCGTCCACGGGTCGACCCAGAGCAAGGGGATGCCATTCGGCGCGGCCACGGGAACGGCCAACGGCACCGCGCCGTCGGGTTCGAACATCCCCACCGTCGCGAAATCAGCAGACCGATTCGCAACCTCGACGCGCATCATGAACCGCATGCGATCCAGCCATGCGGCGAGGGACGGCGCCTGCGGGCCGTCGACGAGCAGCCACGCGGTGACCCCGTCGTCGATCACTCGCATCGCGTGCTCGATGCGGCCCGTGGGGTCGAGCAGCAGGGTCTCGGCGGACTCCCCGGGCTGCAACCCGGCGAGGGCCTGCGACGTCAGCGAGTCGAGCCACGTGAGCCGGTCGGGGCCCGTGACGGCGACCACGGCGCGGTCGGAGAGATCGACGATCGCCCGGCCCTCTGCGAGTATGCGCTGCTCGGGCATCGGCGTGCCGTAATGCTGGGGCGGGTCGCCCACCGCCCCGGTGCGAGCCGTGAATGAGCTGCGATGCGGCATGGCTGCCGCGGCCGCACCCGCACCGCCGTCACTCGACACGGGCCAACCGTCCCGACGCGTGGGTGCGCAAGTCCTGTCCGAGGGCGGCGATGTCCCAAGCCCACAGTAGGTGGCCCTCGACGAGTCCGTAGATGCGGGTGGCCGCGGCATACTCCTTGGCGGAAGCCGTGCGAACGACAGCGTCCGTGGCGAGCTCGATGCGAGGCCCTTTCACCTCGCCGATGTACAACTCGCTCACCCCGGTCGGATGCACGAGCGACACCTCGATGTCGAAGGCATCGTTGGCGTTCCGGAGTGTCTCCACCGAGTCCGCGCTCGTAAAGGGTTTGGGCCCGATACCGGGCAACAGACCGGGTCCGCTGTCACCCGGGGATGCCGGGCGGCTCAGCCGCCAGTAGCCCACCTCGGTGACGTGCGGGACGGGCGTCGCCTCCCCCGCCGAATCAGTGCGGTCACCCGAATCCGGGTCATCACCCTCGAGGATGGCTGCGGCCTCGGCATCCGGCCCACCGAGGAGCCACGTTGAGGAACGGTAATCGAGGTGCGGCGACCCGTCATGGGTGAAGCTGACGCGCTGCCCGAACTCCAGCGTGCGGGACTCGTCGCCGACCCGGTAGTCGACGATGCCGGTGCCTTCCCACAGGCCGATGAGCCAGGAGAGAGGAACGATTTCGGCGGGGAGGGCGCCACCCAGAACGATCATGGGGAAAGCTTTCTCAGCGTTGGCCGCGGAACAGGTTGAAGAGAACGACGAGCGAGACGAATCCGATTGCGAGTGCCGCCAACGCGAGCAGGCCGACATAGAAAAGCTCGAGCGCGAGAAGCATGTTCCGATCTTACCGGAGCACACCCGTGCAGGTCGGGGGCCGCCCGTGCGAGGTCAGCCGGCGAGGGCGACGACAGCGGATGCCGCAGCCAACATGAGCGCGGAGATTCCGACGCTCGCCATGGCCCGCACCACGAAACCCTCGCTTCGCTGCATCGCGAGTTGGATAGCGAAAGTAGCGATCACGGCGGCAGCGAGCACGACCGCGATCCATTCGAGGTAGTCCTGGCGCGGCGACACGAACGCGACCACGAGCGCCCCGGCGAGCGACAGCACCCACACCGGAACGACGCTGAGCACCTGCCACGACATAATCCGAGCCTAGAGGCTGGCCCTAGACTATGACCACGCACATTGGAGGGCCTGTGGCGCAGTTGCTGATGCTCACCTCCGCGGTCGAGGTCGACGTGCTCCCAGCCCTCGCATTCCTCAGCCACACCACGCGACAGATCCTCGCGACACCGGCATCCTTGATCACCGCTCCGAGCTGCGACCTCATCTTCGTGGATGCCCGACAAGACCTGGCGAGCGCCAAGTCGCTCTGCAAGATCCTGAATACCACCGGGGTCACCGTGCCGCTCATTCTCGTGCTCACCGAGGGTGGCCTCACCGCCGTGTCGGCGGACTGGGGCATCGACGACGCCATCCTCGTCACGGCGGGTCCGGCCGAAGCAGATGCCCGCATCCGGCTGGCACTCGGACGCCAGGCGCTCAACAGTTCGAGTTCGAAGATCCAGGCTTCCGGAGTGGTGATCGACGAGGCGAGTTACTCCGCCAAGGTGCACGGCAAGCCCCTCGACCTGACGTTCAAGGAGTTCGAGCTGCTGCGGTTCCTCGCGACCCACCCCTCCCGGGTCTTCACGCGTGAGCAACTGCTCAGCGAAGTGTGGGGCTACGACTATTTCGGGGGCACCCGAACCGTCGACGTGCACGTGCGAAGACTCCGCGCCAAGCTCGGCGATCTCGAATCGCTCATCGGCACCGTGCGCAACGTCGGCTACCGCTTCATCATCTACGAAGACGACAACGAACGGCTCGCCGTCGCCCCCTGAGCTCACCGCTGTGCTTCGTCGCGTGCTGCGGCGGTCGACCGCGTGCCGGCCGCGGCCATGCCCGGGCTGATCTCATCATGTGGCCCGTGGGGTGCAGTGGCAGGATGTTGGCATGGACACCGCGCAGAGCCTCGCCGAGCAGGGAGCGGCAACCGACTCGCTCGACGAGTACGACCTCGACGAGTCCTCGAGCTTCGACGACGGCACTCTGCCAGCCGACCGCTACCTCGACCGCGAACTGAGCTGGCTCGCCTTCAACCAGCGTGTGCTCGAGCTGGCGGAGGATGCGACCCAGCCGCTGCTCGAGCGGGCCAACTTCCTCGCGATCTTCGCAGGCAACCTGGACGAGTTCTTCATGGTGCGGGTTGCGGGCTTGAAGCGGCGAATCAACACGGGTCTGGCGGTGCCGACCAACGTTGGCCGTGCTCCGGCGAACGTGCTGGCAGACGTGAGCGCGAAAGCTCACGAGCTCCAGCAGCGTCACGCTCTCGTGCTCAAGAACGAGGTCAAGCCGGCCCTGGATGCCGCGGGCATCCACATCGAGACGTGGGCCGACCTCGCCCAGTCCGACCGGGAGCGCATCGACGAGATCTTCGCCAAACAGATCTTCCCCGTGCTCATGCCGCTCGCCGTCGACCCCGCGCATCCGTTCCCGTACATCTCGGGCCTGTCGCTCAACCTCTCGATCCGCGTGCGCAACCCGAAGACCAAACGCGAGGAGTTCGCCCGCCTCAAGGTGCCCCCGATGCTGCCGCGGTTCGTTCAACTCCCCGATGACGGGAGTGGACAGGTGCGGTTCATCCCGCTGGAGGATCTGATCTCGAACCACCTCGGCGACCTCTTCCCGGGGATGGAGATTCTCGAGCACCACGAGTTCCGGGTCACCCGCAACGAAGACGTGGAGGTGGAGGAAGACGAGTCGGAGAACCTGATCCTGGCTCTGGAAAAGCAGATCTTGAACCGTCGGTTCGGTCCGCCGATCCGGCTGGAGATCACGGATGACATGGATGAGGTCACCCTCGGTCTGCTCGTGCGCGAGCTCGACATCACCGAGCAAGAGGTCTATCGACTGCCGGCACCGCTCGACCTCTCCGGCCTGTTCCAGCTAACCCGCCAAGACCGACCCGCCTTGCAGTACCCGAGGAACGTGCCGACGACGAGCGTGAGCCTGCTGCCGGTCGAGCCCAACGCGGCGCCGGATATCTTCGCTTCGATCGATCGGCAAGACATCCTGCTGCATCACCCGTATGAATCGTTCTCGACGAGCGTTCAGGCGTTTCTCGAGCAGGCCGCGGCCGATCCGCACGTGCTGGCCATCAAACAGACTCTGTATCGGACGAGCGGTGACAGCCCGATCGTGGAAGCTCTCATCGATGCGGCCGAGGCGGGCAAGTCCGTGCTGGCGCTCGTGGAGATCAAGGCTCGATTCGATGAGACGGCCAACATCAACTGGGCGCGCAAGCTCGAAAAGGCCGGCGTTCACGTGGTGTACGGCCTGGTCGGACTCAAGACGCACTGCAAGCTCGCGCTGGTCATCCGGCAGGAGGGCTCGGTGCTGCGGCATTACGCCCACATCGGAACGGGCAACTACAACCCGAAAACATCCCGTCTCTATGAAGACCTCGGTCTTCTCACCGCCGACGACCAGGTGGGCAAAGACCTCACCCGGCTCTTCAACGAGCTCTCCGGGTACGCGATCGAGCGCAAGTTCAAACGGTTGCTGGTGGCGCCGCTGCATCTTCGCAAAGGGTTGCTCAAACGCATCAGCGTCGAGACGGAGAACGCGCGGAACGGCCTGCCGTCCGGCATCCGGATCAAGCTCAATTCGATCGTCGACGAGGCGATCATCGACGCCCTCTACCTAGCCAGCGAGGCCGGGGTGCCGGTGCACCTCATAGTGCGCGGCATCTGCTCGATCGTGCCGGGCCGAGCGGGGCTGAGCGAGAACATCACCGTGCGCTCCGTGCTCGGCCGTTACCTCGAGCACTCGCGCATCTTCTCGTTCGCCAACGACGGCGACCCGCAGTTTTTCATCGGCAGCGCCGACATGATGCATCGAAACCTGGACCGACGAGTCGAGGCGCTCGTGCGCATCACGAGTCCCGACCACATCCGCGAATTGGACGAACTTCTCGACCTGGGGATGTCGGACTCCACGAGTTCATGGTGGCTCGGGTCGGATGGCGCCTGGACCCGCCACAGCACCGACACCGACGGGCAGCCTCTTGCAGACATGCAGACGGTGCTCATGGCGGAGGTGTCGCAGCGTAAGCAATCGACATCCCGAAGGCAACCGGCTCGGCGCTCCGGTTTGACCAGGCGAGTCAATCAGCCCCGGAATGCAACGGCGAGCGCACCGGAGTGATCGCGTGATCTCCGCTCCGGGCACGGAGGGTGACGGACCGGTGGTCGCCGCTGGCGGCGTCTGCTGGCGTATCGCCGACGGTGAGCCGAAGGTGCTGCTGGTTCATCGCGCTGCCCGGGCCGACATCTCGCTGCCCAAGGGCAAAGTGGACCCCGGAGAAACGGTGCCGGAGGCGGCCGTTCGCGAGATCCACGAAGAGACCGCTCTCGCCGTGAAACTGGGCGCGCCGCTCGGAACGGTGCGCTACCAATTGCCCGGGGGGCGGGACAAAGAAGTGCACTACTGGTCGGCCGAGGTCGACGAGCACGCGCTGGAGTTGGCGCGGTTCACCCCCAGTGACGAGATCGACGCACTCGAATGGGTTGCGCTCGGCACGGCTCGACGGCGGCTGAGCTACGAGCACGACGTCGAGATGGTGGACCGACTGCAGAGTCGGCTGGATGCTCATCAGGCCCGCACCTTCGCCATCATCCTGGTGCGTCACGGCAAGGCGGTCGACCCGGCCGGCTGGGATGGGCCGGATGCGAGCCGACCCCTTATGCATCGAGGAACGGTGCAGGCGGCATCCATCGCACGCGGCCTCGCGGCATTCGCCCCGGAGAAGATCTTCAGTTCGACGGCGGCCCGGTGTTTGTCGACCGTGCGCCCGCTCGCCGAGATGACCGGGCTCGAGGTGAAGGTGTCGTCCACGCTGAGCCAGGATGCGTTCGAGGGCGGCCGAGCAGACGTGTCGGGTCTCATCGCAAAACGTATCCAGCGGAAGAAGACCGTTGTGCTCTGCAGCCACGGCCCGGTGCTGCCCCGGTTGCTCGCCGAACTCGTGACCCAGGGCGGTGCGGTGCAGCACAGCGACGTTATGGAGGATGTGAGCGGTGGAGCGTTGCCGGGAGCGGACTTGGGAACGGGGGAAGTCGCCGTCGTGCACCTCTCGAGCAGGTCGTCAAGCCCCGGGGTCGTCGCGATCGAGTCGTTTCGACCAGCATCCACGTGAGGATTTTGGGTTTCGTTAACCTCTTGTTCACGTTCCTGGTCGATCCCCGTTGATCGCGTTGCCTATGGTTTTTATGGGTCGCACCGGCCCAAATCCTGAAATCAAGATATTTCCGAAGGGAAAACCGTGAACTTCAAGCGTCTTGGCGCCATGAGCGCAATCGCTCTAGTCGGCACTATCGTCCTCTCCTCGTGCGCAGCGAACGAGGCCGGCACCACTACCCCGTCCGCGAGTGCGAGCACTCTGACGGGCACGCTGAACGGCTCGGGCGCCTCATCGCAGGGCTCGGCGCAAGAGGCCTGGATCGCAGCGTTCCAGACCGCCAACCCGAACGTGACCGTGAACTACGACCCCGCCGGTTCCGGCGCTGGGCGCAAGGCGTTCGCCGCGGGCGGCGTCAACTTCGCAGGTTCCGACTCGGCGCTCAAACCCGAAGAGATCACGGCGGGCTTCACCGGGTGCGTCGCGGGCAGCGGCTACCTGCAGGTGCCGGTCTACATCTCCCCGATCGCCGTCGTCTTCAAGGTGGCCGGCGTCAAGGATCTCAAGCTGGATGCCGCAACCATCGCCGGCATCTTCAAGGGCACCATCACCACCTGGAACGACCCGGCTATCGCCGCGACCAACTCGGGCGTGACATTGCCTTCCGCCACCATCACCGCAGTTCACCGCTCCGACGACTCGGGCACGACCAAGAACTTCGCTGACTTCCTGAACAAGGTGGCCCCTGCTGTCTGGGATGCCAAGCCCGCGGATGCCTTCCCCTACCCGGTCGGTGAAGCCGCACAGGGAACCTCCGGGGTCATCGACGCGGTGACCAACGGCACCAACACCGTCGGTTACGCCGACGCATCCAAGGCAAAGGACCTCGGAATCGCAGCGATCGCCGTCGGCACCGAGTTCGTCAAGCCGTCGGCCGAAGGTGCCGCCGCAGTGGTCGCCGCCTCCCCCGCGGGAGCGACCGCATCCGCGTCGGACCTGTCGATCGCGATCGACCGCAAGACCTCCGACCCGACCCACTACCCGTTGGTTCTCGTGAGCTACGCGATCGCGTGCCTGCAGTACACGGACGCGAAGGCCGCGCCGCTCGTTGCCGCGTACCTGAGCTATATCGCGGGACCTGACGGCCAAAAGGCCGCCGCTGCTGCGGCAGGTTCAGCGCCCTTGGCGTCAGATCTGTCCGCCAAGGTCGCCGCGGTTCTGGCGACGATCAAGTAACACTCGGCACCATCAACCGGGCTGTGACCCCACGAGCATTGCGCGTGGGGTCACAGCCCGCCAGACTGACCCCAGTCATCCCCGGCTGCATCGTGACTCCACCCGACACCGCGTCTGCGCAGAAAGAGGGCAATGACCACCACCGCGGCACCGGGCAGAGCCAAAACGCGGCCTGCTGACCGCATCTTCGCCGGAAGTACCATCGTCGCCGGAAGCCTCATTCTGGTTGCCTTGGCGGCCGTTGCCGTATTCCTGATCGTCGAGAGCATCCCCGCGCTCCTCGCCGATCCGGCACAGTTCAAAGGATCCCCTTCCAGCTTCTGGGCCTACGTGGGACCACTCGCGTTCGGGACCGTGTGGGCCGCTTTCCTCGCCCTCATCATCGCTCTGCCGATCTCGATCGGCATCGCGCTGTTCATCTCCCATTACGCACCGCGCCGGATTGCACAGGGGCTCGGCTACATCATCGACCTGTTGGCAGCGGTGCCGTCCGTCGTATTCGGCCTGTGGGGCATCAAGGTGCTCGCCCCCGCCGTCACACCCTTGTATGGATGGCTCGTGGACAACCTCGGGTGGTTTCCGCTCTTCGCACCACCCGTCTCGGGCACCGGTCGCACCATTTTGACGGTCGCCATCGTGCTCGCCGTGATGATCATCCCCATCATCACCGCGGTCACCCGGGAGGTCTTCATCCAAACGCCTACCCTGCACGAGGAAGCGGCGTTGGCGCTCGGGGCGACGCGCTGGGAGATGATCCAGATGGCGGTCATCCCATTCGGTCGGCCCGGGATGATCTCGGCAGCCATGTTGGGACTCGGACGCGCACTCGGCGAGACCATGGTTGTCGCGATGGTGCTATCGCCCGCCGCCGTCATCAGCTTCGTTTTGACCAGTTCGCAGAACCCCTCAACGATCGCGGGCAACATCGCTTTGAACTTCCCCGAAGCGACCGGGGTCGGCGTGAACGCGTTGATCGCGACGGGTCTCATCCTGTTCCTGATCACCCTGGTGATCAACTTGATCGCGCGCGTCGTCATCAACAGCCGCAGCGCATTCTCTGGAGCCAACTGATGCGCAGGATCATTCGATGAGCGCCGTCACCGTGCGCGACGCGCCCTCCACCGTTAACAGCTTGACCAACGGCCGCCTTCCCATTTGGGCGCCGTGGGCGATGCTCCTCGGTAGCTGGGCCGTGATTGCGGTCATCTTCGCCCTGCTGGCCGCGAGCACCGGCGGAGAGTTCAACATCGTCGCCACCCTCGTGCTCGGAACGATGGTGTTCGACATCGTCATCTTCGTGCTCGCCTACCTTGTCGAGGGCATCCGGCAAGCTAAGAATCGCCTGGTCACCTCGCTCGTCCTCAGCGCGTTCATCGTTGCTCTCATCCCCTTGATCTCCCTCCTCTTCACCGTCGTCACCAACGGCGCGGCCCGGTTCGACGTCACCTTCTTCACGACCTCGATGCGCAACGTGGTCGGCGAAGGCGGTGGGGCGCTGCACGCGATCGTCGGGACCCTGCTCATCACGGGTATGGCCGCACTGATCTCGATTCCGGTGGGTCTCTTGACCGCCATCTACCTCGTCGAGTACGGCCGCGGACTGCTCGCGCGTTCCATCACCTTCTTCGTCGACGTGATGACCGGTATTCCCTCTATCGTGGCGGGCTTGTTCGCGTTCGCGTTCTTCTCCCTGATCCTGAGCGACCCCGGAATCCGCTTCGGATTCGGCGGAGCCATCGCGCTGTCGCTTCTGATGATCCCCGTCGTCGTTCGGTCGACCGAGGAGATCCTCAAGATCGTGCCGAACGAGTTACGCGAGGCCTCGTACGCTCTCGGTGTTCCCAAATGGCTGACCATCGTCAAGATCGTGATCCCGACATCCATCGCCGGCATCACGACCGGGGTGACCCTCGCCATCGCCCGCGTCATCGGCGAGACGGCGCCGCTGCTCATCATTGCCGGCTTCACGGCATCCACGAACTACAGTCTGTTCGACTCGCGGATGATGTCGCTGCCGGTTTTCGTCTACAACCAATACGCGAACCCGGGGAGCACGGTGCAGCCCTATCTCGATCGGGCTTGGGCCGGGGCGCTCACCCTCATCCTCATCGTCATGCTGCTGAATCTGCTGGCCCGCCTCATCGCCCGCATGTTCTCGCCCAAGTTCGGCCGCTGAGCCGCGAACCACGAAGCAGACAGGAAACCGTGTCCAAGCGCATCGAAGTCAACGACCTCAACGTCTACTACGGCAAGTTCAAAGCGGTCGAGGATGTCACGCTGAAGATCGAGCCCCGAACGGTGACGGCGTTCATCGGGCCGAGTGGGTGCGGCAAGTCCACGTTCTTGCGCACGCTGAACCGGATGCACGAGGTGATCCCCGGCGCCTACGTCGAGGGCGAGGTGCTCATCGACGGAGACAATCTCTACGGTCCCGGCGTCGATCCCGTGCTCGTACGGCGCCAGGTCGGGATGGTCTTCCAGCGGCCCAACCCGTTTCCCACGATGTCGATTCGCGACAACGTGCTGGCCGGGGTGAAGCTCAACAACCAGCGGATGGGCAAGATCGAGAGCGACGAGCTCGTCGAGAAATCCCTCGTGGGCGCCAACCTGTGGACCGAGGTGAAGGACCGACTCAACCGGCCCGGCTCCGGGCTGTCCGGCGGTCAGCAGCAGCGGCTCTGCATCGCGCGGGCCATTGCGGTGTCACCGGAGGTCATCCTCATGGACGAGCCGTGCTCGGCCCTCGACCCCATTTCCACCCTCGCGATCGAGGACCTCATCGAGGAACTCAAGCAGGAGTACACGATCGTGATCGTGACCCACAACATGCAGCAGGCATCCCGTGTCTCCGACCGCACCGCCTTCTTCAACATCGCCGGCACCGGAAAACCGGGCAGGCTCATCGAGTACGACGACACCACCACGATCTTCTCGAAGCCGAGCGTGCAAGCGACCGAGGACTACGTCAGCGGTAAGTTCGGCTGATCGGGGCTGTTCGCCTCAGGCGCTCGCGTACCCCATCTGGTACACGTTGTCGCCGGTGAGGGGTGCGAAGCCGTCGACGATGAGGGCGCAATTCTGCAACGACCGCGATCACACCAGGGTCGCGTCGCCGCCACCGGTCACCGGGGCTCGGGTTTCTTGACAGTCGTCCGCCTGCGCGCGAGTCCGGCGGAACCCACCTGGTTGGAGGAGGGAGGCGAGGCATCAAATCGCCGACCCGTCACGGCAGCATCCATACGTGTCGGCAGCTGCGGCACCAATGAGGGTCGTTGCAAGACCGGGAGCCGGGCCGCGGAACGCCTCTCGGCGCAAGGCCGCTCGAAGCGGCTATTAGTGGAGCCCGGGGTTACCGCGGCCCGGCATCCTCTATTTTACCGGCCCGGCGCTGGGTGGTGAGCGGTTCACCGTAGCCACGGGAGCCCTCAACCCCTGTCGAGCGTGCGCAGAAGCATCCCACCACGACACAATGGGATGCTTCTGCGCACATTCGACGGGGCTCTGGCGGTGCGGTACTAGTCCAGGTTGCCGGCGCGATGCAGGCGGGCGCACGCCGCAAGTTCGTCGGCGATGAGCGCCAGGCGGTCGGCTCGGGTCGTCAGATCGGTGGCGCGTTCGGGCGCGGTCAGGTCGGCGTCATCCGCTGCGCTCGCGCACCCAGCGGAAAGCACTCGGCAGAAGGATGCTGCCCGATCGAGCGCGATGGCGAAATCGCCGCGGAACAGCCCGCGCAAGATCTCGTCGGCGAGCTGCACCGTCTCGGTCGGCCCGATCGGCTCGGGGGCGCCTGCGACGATCGGGTCGATGGTGGCGAGCAGTTCCGAGCCGCGTTGGAAGTAATGGGTCGCGCCGGCGGCATCCTGTCGGATCATGAGGCGCACGAGGTAGATGCGCCACAGGGCACCGGGGAGGCTGCGCGGGCTCGAGCGTGCCCACAGCTCTGCGATCGCGTCGATCCCGTTCGCGTCCGTATAGGAGACGAGGCGGTCGAGGGTTGCCGGGTCTTGGGTCTCGCGGCCGCGCCGCACGAGGGCGTGGGCCGTGTCGTGCGCGATGCGCAACAGCTGGGCCGGGTCGGAACCCCCCTCGAAGGTGTCGAACTTGTCGCCCGAGTACTGGGTGGGTTTGTGGAAGTCGGCCATCGCATCCAGCCTAAGCGGGGGGGCGCGCGGTCGCGGCGGCAACTGTGCGGCCGCGACGATACGCTGGTGCGGTAGGGCCTGTAGCTCAGTTGGTAGAGCATCGGACTTTTAATCCGTTGGTCGTCGGTTCGAGCCCGACCGGGCCCACCGTCGGCGATATCCGGGTGCAGTCGACGCGGCTGCGCTGGCGGCGGCCAGAGCATGAATGACGCAGGCGGGGCCCCGCTGGGCGCGCCCGCGCTACCGCGGGATCTCCCGGTCCAACTCGGGCAGGGGGTCGCCCGCCGACGTGTCGATGAGGGTGAGCAGCGCTCGGGCGTAGGCGTCGGCCGCGGCATCCGCTTCGAAAAGAGCCGTTTCGCCGTCGATGACGGCCTCGACGATGAACCCGTTGGTCAGTCGCACGAATGCTGCGCCGAGGATGCCTCGGAGTTGGTCTTCGCGCGGTAGCCAGAGCGCGTCGTCGATCGCGACCGAGTCGAGAGCCCACTCCGTGGTGCCGTTGAAGCCGAGCACGGTGCCGGTGCTGAATTGGTGCGCCTCGACGGTCATGTCGCTGAGGATGTAGACCTCGTCGTCTGCCTCGATGCGGTCGATGCGGAACCAATCACCGGCGATCGGGGACCAGGAGAGTCCGGAGTCACGAAGCGCCCGCGCCATCGATATCGAGATCACCCTCCCATTATCCGCGCGCTCAGCCCGCGCCCACCCCGAACACAAGCCCCAGAAGGTACGTCGCTGCGGCGGCCCCGAATCCGATCGCGAGTTGGCGAAGCGCCCGCCGGGCGGGGGATGCCCCCGACAGCACGCCCACGACGGATCCGGTCGCCAACAGGGCGAGGCCGACCAGACCCGCGGCGATGATCACCGCCACGCCTCCCTCGGCCCCGAACAAGAAGGGCAGCACGGGGATGACCGCCCCGGCGGCAAAGAAACAGAAACTGGAAGCGGCTGCGCTGAGCGCTGAGCCGATGGCCTGGTGAGGAGCCGTGGCGACCGCTGCCGGCTCCCGCCCGGCGATCACCTCGAGGGCGTGCGCTTCGGCATCCGCTGCCGACATCCCGCGCGCCCGATACACCAGGGCCAGTTCGTTGGCGTCGACGTCGAGGTCTGCAACCGAGCGGCCCACCGCGGGGTCGGGGGTGGATGCCTGCAGAAGCTCGAGCTGCGACCGCACGGACACGTACTCCCCCGCGCCCATGGAGAGTGCCCCGGCGAGGAGCCCGGCGACCCCGGTGAGCAGCACGAGCCGTGAGTCGAGCCCCGCCGCGCTCACCCCGAGCACGAGCGCGAGGTTGCTCACCAAGCCGTCATTGGCTCCGAACACGGCCGCCCGGAAACTGCCCGAAAGCCGCAATCGACCCCGGGTCGCCAGGGCCCGCACCACTTCGGCGTGGATCTTCTCGTCCGCGACCATGGCATTCGTCGCATCCGTGTCCTGCTCGTACGGCGAACGGGCCTCCGCCCGTTGGGCCAGCGCCAGCACGAAGACTCCGCCGAATCGACGCGCGAACACCCCCAAGGTGCGCGTGGCGGTCCCGACCCGCACCGGTCGGCCGACGTCGTCGCCCAGCAGGTCGAGCCAGTGCTGCTCGTGACGGCGCTCCGCCTCGGCCAGTTCGAGCAGTATCGCCCGATCCTCACCGCTGCGGCGAGCCGCAAGGTCTCGGTAGATCGCGGCTTCGGCTCGCTCACCGGCGAGGTTGCGACGCCATCGACGAATAGTCTTCGGGCTCTGCTGGTCGGTCACCGGGCTCTGCCCCGCGACGCGAGGCGGCGTCGAAATGTCATGCGCCTTCGGGCCGTTGATACCGGATTCCCCAGCCGACGGTCCACGTCTGACCGGGCTCGACCCACCGCAACCCCAGGCCCGAGTTGAGGGCATCCGGGGGCGCCGTCATGGGCTCGACCGCTAGCGCCATTCCCCGACCACCCCGTTTCGGGAACTTTCGCGTGGTGAACACCTGAACGTACGGATGATTCGAATCCTGCAGCAGGTGCACCTCCCGCCCATCCGGCGCCCGCAGTACGGCGCTGGCACCATCCACCGTGTGCACGCCGCCGAAGGCGTCGTCGAGAGACAGGCTGCCGACGCGGCGCCCGGCGCGGAGGTCGTAGTCCGACCCCTCGACCGGGATCTCGCGGATGGGGTTGAGGCGGGCATCCACTTCGAACCGGGTTGCGGCGTGAACCGTGAGCGTGAGGTCTTCCGTCGGCACCCCGCCGATACACAGGAACGGGTGGGTTCCGAGCGCGACCGGGGCCGCGGCAACGCTGAGGTTCTCGATCAGGTGCGTGACCTGGATCCCGTCGTCGACGAGTTCGTAGCGCACGCTCGTTCGAAGCTGGAACGGATACCCGTGCTGCGGGAACACCGTCGCGCCCAGCGCGACCGCGTG
>Ga0209511_1000822_pt1 | contig 28950 bp, 27 predicted proteins | sample SSSSmetaG_FD_184141 | JGI IMG/M metagenome (GOLD analysis project Ga0209511, IMG submission 184141) | Glacier valley bacterial and archeal communities from Borup Fiord, Nunavut, Canada, to study Microbial Dark Matter (Phase II) - ​SSSS... | ecosystem: Environmental > Aquatic > Freshwater > Ice >... | reverse complement strand
CCGACTGGGTTGGAGCAATAAACAACACGTTTTCGTATAAAAATTTAAGCCTGAAAGTTCAGTTCGACGGACGATTTGGTGGACAGATTCTTGACTATGTTGAAAAGAAAACCTATCAGGGCGGACGACACATCAATACCGTGCTTGGCGCTATGGGAGTTGCCCGAATTAATGACACCAAAGGTATCAAATCGTACATTGGCGAAGGGGTTGTTGTAAGCAACGGGCAGGCTATTGTCTACAATTCGGATGGCCAGGTTACCAACTACGACAAGCTGCAATTTGCTTCCAACACAACTCCTACTTACCTGCAAGATTACATTAGCCGTTACTATGGAACTGATGTTGCCGACCGCATCAGCCGTTCTTTTGTAAAACTGCGCGAAGTGGTTTTAACTTACACGATCCCTCAGACTGTCTTAAGCAAAACTTTTATCAAACAGGCCAATATCTCATTTGTTGGACGTAACCTGTTGTACTTTGCCGAAAGAACCGATATTGATATCGAACAGTATGCCGGAGGTAATGGTTCTTCAGGACTTCAAACCCCAACAACGCGTCGCTACGGGTTTAATCTGAATATCAGCTTCTAATCCAACATTAATTTATAAATTTACAATAACACAGAAATGAAGAAAATAATCATATTTATGATGGTACTCGCAGTTGGGTTATCATCATGTCAAAAATTCGCGGATTTGGAAAAATCTCCGAACAGCCCGGGCGAAGTGCCGCCATCGCTGATTTTTACCAATGTTCTTTACAACATCTATTATGCGCCATGGAACGACGAAATGCGTTGGAGCCAGTTTCATTGCAGTAACTATGCCTATTACGACGATCAGGAATACGATTGGACAACTATGAGTTTCAACTATACTCAATTGAAAAACGTTAACCAAATGATTTCGGAAGCCAAACGGGTTGGTTTGGCCGACAACAATGCGTATTCAGCAATGGGTAAATTTTTCAAAGCCTACTTTTTTGTCGATATGAGCATGAAGCTGGGTGATGTGCCAATGACTGATGCTTTGAAAAGCCTTGATAATACAGCTCCAAAATATGATACACAAAAAGCAGTATTTAAACAGGCGCTTACCTGGCTCGAAGAATCGAACACTGAACTTCAAACACTCATTAACAGCGGCGATCAAACTCTTTCCGGAGATTTCATGCTTGGCAATGACCTGAAGAAATGGCAAAAAGTAGTAAATAGCTACAGGCTTCGTGTATTAATTACCCTGAGCAAAAAAGAATCGGATACCGACCTGAGTATCAAAACGCAGTTTACCAATATTGTGAATAACCCTGCCAAATATCCGGTAATGAGTTCGTTGGACGACAACCTAAAATTCACTTACAACAGTTCGACTGATAAATACCCGCTCAACCAGGACAGCTATGGTCAGACTGCCACTCGTAATAACATGGCGGCCACTTACCTGAATACATTGGCATCGCTGAAAGATCCGCGTACATTCATCGTTGCTGATCCTGCTCCTGCTAAAATTAAAGCCGGGCTGACTGTTGCCGACTATGGCGCATACGTTGGAGCCAGTTCAGGTGAAAGTTTGGACGATATGTCGACTAAGATGTTGAATGGAGAGTATTCACCTATCAGTAAAAGCCATTACTATAGTTCTTACCTGGGTGAACCTTGTATTCAAATTGGTTATTCTGAAGTGTGCTTTAACATAGCCGAAGCCATTAACCGTGGTTGGGCAACTGGAAATGCAGAAGATTATTACACCAAAGGGATTAAAGCTTCATGGACTTTCCACGGAGTGACCGATGTTGAAACAAAGTGGACCTCCTATTATGCACAAGCTTCGGTTAAATTAAGCAGTACATCAACTGTAGCTTTAACTCAGATTTTAACTCAAAAATACCTTGCTTTCTTTCAGAATTCAGGATGGGAAGCCTACAACAATTACCGCCGCACAGGAGTACCAACTTTTTTAACTGGTCCCGGAACGGCAAATAGCGGACGTATTGCTAAACGCTGGCAATATCCAAGTTCAGAAAGAACCACCAATGCCGAAAATTACAGTGCCACGTTGAAAAGTCAGTTTGGAGCCGAAACCGACGATATCAATTCCGATATGTGGGTCATAAAGTAAACCATCCCGAAATCCAACTCGGGTAAACAAAAAATCCTCGCAACGTGTAGACGCTGCGGGATTTTCTGTTTCATCTCATTAGTATTCCTGTTGTAAAACTTTACTTTTTAAAGGATGGAAGTAATAATATTACAATACTGTTACATCCACAACCGAAAAAAAATCCATTGTTAAGAGCAATTGATTGGGATAAACATCTACATATAAAGCAACCATGAAGTTTATTCAAGATCTGAATTTGTTAAAATATGTTTAATCGGATTGTAATTTTTCTGCAACATCTTTGTAACATCAAAGCGTCAATTTTGCCACCAGATAATATGAATTGATATACAGTGTTTATGATTTTTTTAGCGCAGACGTTTAAGAATGGCCACGAAGCAATGAATTTGCCCGTGAATTCGGAAGAAATAAATAACTGTCCTTGCGAGGACAACTATTATTTTCATAAAAACTTGACGATAAAAAACCTACTTAAATCTCTTTTAGGATTTTTACTGATTTTAGTTTTTAACAGCAATGTTATTGCTGCAACCGGAAGTATCGAAGGTCTGGTATTTGATAAAAAAACAGGTGAGACGCTTGTTGGAGCCACCATCATTCTTGAAGGAACTCAAACAGGAGCTGTTACCGATTTCGATGGCCATTTTATCATAGCAGGAATAAAACCGGGAACTTATAATGTAACAGTCTCCTATATATCCTATAATCCAGTCGTTTTTGAAGGTGTTGTAGTTGTTGCAGATAAAAAAGTACAGTTAAAAGTCGATTTGGAAGAAGCCTCAATCACTATCGGCGATGTTGCAGTTACAGCCAGCAGAAGAAAAGGTTCGGATGTTTCGATTATCAGTGCGATTAAATCGGGTTTGATCGTTGCAAGCGGTATTTCAAATCAGCAAATTACGCGTTCGCAGGACAGGGATGCATCAGAAGTTGTAAAACGTGTACCCGGTATTACAATTGTAGATGACCGTTTCGTAATTGTAAGAGGTTTGGGACAACGATACAACAGTGTTTGGCTTAACAATTCTGCAGCACCAAGTTCCGAATCTGACAGCAGGGCTTTCTCTTTTGATATCGTTCCAAGTTCGATGCTCGAAAATATGATGGTTTTCAAAACCCCGGCTCCTGAACTTCCGGGAGATTTTTCGGGAGGATTTGTAAAGATAATAACCAAAGATGTTCCTGAATCAAATCTGTATTCCTTTTCATTTGGTACCTCTTTTACACCGGGAACTTCGCTGAATGATATTTACAAATACGATGGTGGTAAAAACGATTGGCTCGGATTCGATGACGGAACCCGAAAACTACCCTCCATATTTCCCAAAGATTTACGCGAAGTTGGCGCAAACGACCAGGCTTTGTTAGGCCGTATGCTGAATAAGAACTGGCTTGCAAAAGCATCGACAGCGATACCCGATTTACGTTTCTCTTACACAATGGCACACCGCTTCAAACTCAAAAAAGTAATTATTGGTGAAGTAACATCTGTGAACTATTCAAATACAAATAGTTCAGACGAGGTTGAAAATAATAATTTTGGGGTGTATCGTTTTGTGGAGGACAGACCTGGCTATGATTTCTCGTTTAAGGATAATGTCTACAAAAACACAGTGAAACTTGGAGTAATGCATAACTGGAGTGCTTTTCTGGGCAAAGGAAATAAAATCGAGTTCCGTAACCTGTTCAATCACATTGGAAGTACAAAAACCACCTTTCGCAGGGGAACAGAATATTACAGCAATACCCAAATTAAATCGTACGAATATGGTTTTATGAGCCGCAGTACCTATCTGGGTCAGTTAAGCGGTACACACTCATTTAATGAGAATAAAACAAAAATCGACTGGATTGCCGGTTACTCAAGGGCGACCCGCGATGAACCCGACTTGAAAAGGTTGAAGTTGATTATGAATGAAACAAAATCTGACCCTAACTTTGGCAAGTATTACATGGTTTTCCCTTCGAATCCACTCACCAGTAATGCAGGAAGGGTTTACCAGAATCTTGGCGAAAATGTTTATACAGCAGCAGCCAATATCGAGAATACCTTTAAAATATTTGATATCAATCCTATCCTTAAAGCTGGAATCTATGCTGAAAAGAAGGAGCGAAATTTTAGCGCCCGCAAACTGGGCTATGTTGTTTCCGATGGATCGCAATATGATAATAGTATCGGATATTTGCCGTTAGACCAAATGTTTAATGATGCAAACATCAATACAACCACAGGGATAAAATTAGCCGAAGAGACGGGTAAATCAGATTCCTATACAGGCAATAACGATCAGATTGCCGGTTATATTGCTTTTCAGATTCCTTTCACCGAAAAGTTCTCGGTCTATGCAGGCGTGAGGGGTGAAAAAAACAAACAATCGATCAACAGTTACGACCGTTTTCAGCAACCGATTACTGTGATGAATGATACATTCAATATCCTTCCTTCTATTAATGCTATTTACAAATTCAACGATAAGAACCTGGTAAGAATGGCTTATGGAAAATCGTTGAACCGTCCCGAATTTCGTGAAATAGCCCCATTTCCCTTCTACGATTTCGACAATAATGCCGTCTATTCAGGAAATCCAAACCTGAAAAATGCAACAATCCACAACGGCGAGATCAGGTATGAGCACTACCCTTCCGAAAACGAAATTATTTCGGTTGGTCTGTTTTATAAAAAATTCTTTAATCCGATTGAAGTAAAATATCTTCAGACCGGAAGCGGATTGGAATACACCTATCAAAATGCAGAAAAAGCCTTTAACTATGGCATCGAGGCCGAATTACGCAAAACACTGGCATCAACAGGTTTTTTCGAAAAGGTGAGTATGGTTTTAAACGGTGCCTATATCAAGAGTGAAATCAACTTTACAAATAAAGTGACAGAAAGGACCCGTCCAATGGCAGGTCAATCTCCGTACATTATCAATGCAGGAATATTTTACAGCGATCAGGAAAAAAGCAGACTGATGGTTAATATCTTGTACAATGTGATCGGAAAACGCATTCACATTGTGGGTGTTCCTGTACAGAATGCATGGGAAGATATTCCTGATGTTTATGAGATGCCCCGCAACCTTGTTGACTTTGTGATCAGTAAAAAAATAGGAAAATACGCCGAATTAAAATTCAGCATTAAAGACCTTCTTAACCAAAGCATTGTTTTCAAACAAAATGTAAATGCAACGGTAGATTTGAGCCATTACACCGGTGGTGCTTCAGAAATTAAACATTTCGATCGTGATCAGGTATTGCGAAGTTACAAACCCGGAAGCAGCTATTCACTTGAACTCGGATTCCGTTTTTAAAAAATAAATACCAAGTAATCAATATCTGTAAGAAAAACACAATCAGTAACATTTTTTGAATTAAACATTTAATTATTGACCAAAATTTTATTATTATGAGACGAATTTTATCAAATGGATTAATCATGGCGACCCTGCTCCTAGTCGGGATTTCATCCTGTAAAAAGGATGAAGTGATTGTCAAAGCCTCTGGTGTAACGCTGGATCAGACAACAGCAATTGTAAGAATTGGCACTCCGCTTAAACTAACAGCTTCAATTGCTCCTTTTGATGCGACAGACAAAACAATGACATGGAGTACCGCAAATGCAACAGTTGCAACAGTTACTGCCGATGGAACCATTGCCGGGGTTGCCACCGGAACAACCGATATTACTGTTAAAACGACCGATGGCCTTTTCACAGCTAAATGTGCAGTAACGATCTTTCCTGCTGCTGGTACAACAATTACATTGGCTGGGAACATTACTTCTAATGTAACTTTAAAGTCGGATATCAATTATGTTCTTGATGGTTGGGTCTATGTAAAATCTCCAGCTGTTATCACAATTGAAGCCGGAACTGTTATCAAAGGAAAAGTTGATACAAAGGCATCGTTGGTGATTGAAAGAGGCGCTAAGATTATGGCCGAAGGAACAGCTGCAAAACCAATTGTTTTCACATCAGCAAAAGCTGTCGGTGCACGCGCGGCAGGCGACTGGGGCGGACTTGTACTTTGCGGAAATGCAAAAATAAATGTAGCAGGTGGTGAAGCTGAAATCGAAGGTGGTTTGGGAACCAAATACGGCGGAACTGTCGATACCGACAATTCAGGCATCCTGAAATATGTCCGTATTGAATTTGGAGGTTATGCTTTCGCACCCGACAAGGAAATCAACGGCCTGACAATGGGTGGCGTTGGAAGCGGAACCACAATTGATTATGTTCAGGTTTCTTTTTCAAATGACGATTCTTTCGAATGGTTTGGCGGAACGGTAAATGCAAAACACTTAATCGCTTTCAGCGGTTTGGATGATGAGTTTGATACCGATTATGGTTTCAGCGGATTTGTGCAGTATGCAATTGGATTACGCGACCCGGCAGTTGCCGATATTTCAAAATCAAACGGTTTTGAATCAGATAACGACGGAACAGGCTCATCAAACATTCCAACAACAAATCCAAGATTTGCAAATGTGAGCCTTTATGGACCTCTTGCAACATTAACTACTACTATTAATCCACTATTTCAGGCAGCCATGCACCTGAGAAGAAAAACAAATCTTGAAGTTTACAATTCAGTTTTTGCAGGATGGCCAAAAGGATTGTTAATGGCAGATTCAAAAGGGAATGCCGGATCCGGTGCCCAGGTAAAGGGTGTTATCTTAGCTGGTATGGTTGACAATTTCAGTGGTAATGCAGCAGGAGAAAAGGCTTACTTCGAAGATGCAGCAAGAGCAAACAAAACAATTGCTACAATTGCTGATTTAAAGGTTACCAATGCATTCAACCTTGCAGCACCAAACTTTCTTCCGATGGCTGGTTCACCTTTATTATCAGGTGCAGTAACCGGATTGCCTGCAGGTCTTGATGCAACAACTTATGTAGGTGCAATGGGAACGACCGACTGGACAGCAACATGGGCTAACTGGACTCCAAAAACTACTGTTTATTAATTTCAAAGAAATCAAATATTTAAAGGCCGCTCCTTCGGGGGCAGCCTTTTTTTAAATAGTGGTATTGACTGATTGAATACAACCTGAAAATAGCTATATTCACGGTCTCTAAAATAAATTATTCACAAATGAAACGAAAACTATTAGTTGTCTTCTTTATTTTCATCACAGCCTTTGCTTATGCTCAGGATATGGAGAATGTAGACGGGAAATACTATAAAAAAGGGATGCTCTATTCCGGGGTACATACAGAGTATTACGAAAATAACAATCCAAAAACAATTCTGAATATTTCGAATGGTGTGCTTGAAGGAACGGTCACTACCTATTTCGAAAACGGTGCCAAACAAGAACTGCGATCTTATAAAAACGGGAACAAAGATGGCATCTGGATTACCTGGGACGAATCAGGAAAGAAAACTGCCCAGGCTGAATACAAGGACAATGTAAAAAATGGAGATTGGTTTATCTGGTCGTCCGAAGGTAAACCATTATATGAATTACACTACAAAATGGGTAAAAAAACCGGAATCTGGAAAATCTATGATGAAACCGGTAAATTAAACAGCGAAAGAAAATACTAATCTGTTACATTTTCTTAATCGTATTGTAACAGTCCTGTAATCGAATCTTAACAACAGCTTCCGATATTTGCAGTGTACTTAAAACAATAAAAATGAAAAAGACACTTTTAACATTATCATTCCTGGCAGCAGTTGTATTTGCATTTGCGGACAACAATGGTAATTCTGCAAATAAAACCAAATCAAATGAAACAGTTTCAGCAAATGCCGTAGTTTCAATCTCTGGTAAAGTGATTGATTTCACATCCGGCGAAGCACTTGCAGGTGTTGAAGTAGCGATCGAAGGATCAACGAAAAAGGTTCATACCGATTTCGATGGAAATTTTAAAATTGATAACGTCAAACCTGGTTCATACAACCTGATTGCTTCCTACATCTCTTACAATAAAAGTTTCATCGAAAAATTAAATGTTGAGAAACCGAATCAAGAATTAAATATAAAATTACAGTCTGCCAATTAGATTCTTCAGTTTGTCTTGCTAAAATTAAAACGGAATTGCATCGACGCAGTTTCGTTTTTTTTACGGGCTTTTTTAAACTTCCAATCAAAATAGGATATGGCGAAATGTCGATTTATTTCATATTTGAAATTCAGAATAATTCCCATCGGCACCTTAAAATAATTTAAATACAACCATTTCAATAGATTACATACAACAATCTACAATATCAATTTCGATATCTGTAACAGATATGTAACATTTTTGTAACATTATTTAACGAAACTGTAATATTAATGTAACATTATTAAGGAATTTTTGCATTGTAATTTTATGATGAAAATAATTCACTAATTATGAAAAAGGTTAATTCACTTTTTTTCTTGCTTCTCATGTTGATCGGCTTTAACTTAAAAGCGCAGGAACCAACACTGAATGAGAAGATCACAACTGTTGATGATAAGGTAAACGGTCTTCTTGAAAGACTGGCAACAGATGAAGCCGACCTGGGTAAATTGACAAAAATTAAAGTGTCAGGTTACATGCAGGCTCAGTATCAAAACTTCGAGAGCAAATTGGTTCAGCCAAACAGCTATTTCTCACTCAGAAGAGTCAGGGTTAAATTCACCTATGAAGCCCTCGATGGCGTAAAGTTTGTTTTGACGCCAGACTTTTCACCAGGGAACTTTGCATTAAAAGATGCTTATGTCGTTTTGAATGATCATTGGTCAAAATCATTTACTTTATGGGCTGGAAAATTCAACCGTCCAAATTACGAAGTTGAATATTCATCCAGCCAGCGTGAAATGCCCGAACGGTCAAAAGTAATCGGAACACTTTATCCTGGTGAACGTGCGATTGGTGCAAAGCTGGAATACAATCCACTGAACGTCCCGATCCATATGCAACTGGCACTTCTGAATGGTGCAGAGAATCTTACGATTAACAGTAATGCAGGAACCAACCTGAATAACAACGAAAACAAAGACTACGACAATTACAAGGATGTAATGGCACGGATAACCTACAATGTAAGTCTTGGAAGCTTTGGCGGACTCGATTTTGGTGCCCATGGCTATTTCGGAAAGTTAAAATCAAACGCGCTTACTACTTACTCAAGCGATTATACAACTGTAAAAGCGGCCAAAATTGGTGATGCAATTGACAGAAACTGGTTCGGTGGTGAATTTCAATTATTTGCTGATGTTTTAGGCGGATTATCTCTAAAGGGTGAATACATTGCAGGTAAAAATGCCTCTATTGGATTTGCTCCTACAACAGCAATACCATTAGGTGTTGCCAATTTCCAAAACAAATTCGCAGGTTACTACCTGTATCTTATCAAAAACCTGGGTAAAAAGAATCAGTTTGCCTTCCGTTACGATTACTACGATCCTAATACTGACATTACAGGAAAAGACGTGTCGATCAATGGATATGCTGCTACTGCAACAACAGCGAAAAAAACCAGTGGTAAATCTGATTTAGCCACAACAACATTAGGTTTTGCGCTTCACCACTATTTTGATGACAATTTAAGAATAACACTTGCCTACGAAATTGTTCAGAATGAAAAAGTTGGAACAATAGGTAAAGTAGTTGACAACTATACAAATCCTGACGGTACGACAGGATCACTGGATTATAGTTCAAATGTCAATCAAAACGTATTCACATTAAGAATCCAGGCAAAGTTTTAAAGAAAGTCAGAAGACGGAGGTCAGAAGACGGAAGATGGAAAACGTAAGCTAATTGGTGTTTGCCAGTCGCAAGTTGCAAGAAGCTAACCGCAAGTCTTTTAAAGCATGAAAATTATTAAAATAGGTAAGTAAACAAAAAATAAGAGACAATGAAATCATTCAAATTATTAAAGGTATCAATCATTGCAGTTTTGTTGGGCGTTGTGAGCTTTGCATTCACAGCAGCACCCGAACGTATCACAGTTAAAGGTTCTGATACAATGGTCATTCTTGCACAGAAATGGGCAGAAGTGTATATGAAAAACAATAGTGGAGCCAACATCCAGGTAACAGGTGGCGGTTCAGGAGTTGGAATTTCAGCATTGATCAATGGCGCAACCGATATCGCAAATGCGAGCCGCAAAATGAAAAGCACCGAAAAAGATAAGCTCAAACAAAGATATAATTCTCTTGGTGTAGAGGTTGCATGTGCCAAAGATGGTATTACGATCTACCTGAATGCTGCAAGTAAGGTAAAAGAGTTATCGATCAAACAATTAGGACAGATTTTCAGAGGTGAGATCACTAATTGGAAAGAATTGGGAGGAGACGATCAATCTATTAAATTGTACGGTAGAGAAAATAGCTCAGGAACTTACGTATTCTTTCAGGAAAACGTAGTAAAAGGCGACTATGCTACTAATTGTCAGACACTTCCTGGAACTGCAGCTGTTGTAAATGCGGTTAAAAAAGATATTTACGGAATTGGTTACGGAGGTGCTGCTTACGCTGAAGGAATTGAAATCTGTAAAGTAAAAAAAGATGATAATAGTCCTGCATTCGCTGCAACTGCCGAAACTATTAAATCTGGCGATTATCCTATTACCCGCTATCTTTATATGTACCTGCGAAACAGGCCAACCGGAGAAACAAAGAAATTCATCGACTGGATTTTAAGTACCGAAGGTCAAAAACTCGTTGTTGATTTGGGTTACTTCCCTGTGAAGTAAATAATGGGCAACCCGAATACAATTTAAACAACTGATTAAAAGCGAATAATTTTCATAAAGAAGTTATTCGCTTTCACTTGTTTATATCAAGTCTTATTGATCAGAGAAAAAGTAATAATTCAACTATGACCAGGGAACCATCAAAAGAGAATATTGTCGGAAAATCAACCGTTGAAAATCGTGAACAAGTTCATATTGACATCACACATAAAAAATTTCGATTTAGCGATTACCTGGCAGAAAAAGTAATCAAAGGAGTTGCTTTTCTTTCGATTACAATTATTGTGCTTATCTTCTTTTTTGTGTTTCGAGAGGCATTTCCTATTTTCAGTAGTTCAAAAGAGGTAACAGCAACGACCGGGAAAATAGTTCAGGAGGCACAGGAAACTTATGGAGCTGTAACCGATCAGCCAGTAAAAGAAGAGCCACAGGAAACCTACGGAGCAGTGACAGATAGCTCTCAGGCTCAGGAGCAATATGGTGTTCAAACAAATGACACATCCATAACATCCGACCCATCTGATACTTATACCGTCAGTGCGGGAAGTGGATTCGACGACAACCAATCGGCAATAAATACCCTTTTAACCAAGGACTGGGTACCCGTATCTGAAAAACCGAGGTATGGAATTCTGGCTTTAATTATAGGTACATTTAAGATCACCCTCATCTCAATGCTTTTTGCTGCACCACTTGCCATTCTTGCTGCTATATACACAGCAATGTTCGCCAATAAAAAGATGAAGGAGATCATTAAACCCACCATCGAACTATTGGCTGGATTTCCTTCCGTTGTTATCGGATTTTTTGCATTGATGGTTATGGCAACCTTTCTTCAGGAGATCTTCCACTACGAAACAAGACTAAATTCGTTTGTTGGAGGCATCGCGATGGGAATTGCGGCCATCCCGATCATTTTTACGATTACAGAAGATGCTTTAACCGCAGTTCCAAAATCGTATTTTGAAGCGAGTCTGGCCATTGGTGCCTCAAAATGGCAAACCGCTTTTTTTGTGATTTTACCGGCAGCAACACCAGGCATATTTGCAGCAATACTTTTAGGTATAGGCAGGGTTTTTGGCGAAACAATGATTGCATTAATGGCCACCGGAAATGCAGCTATGATGGATTTGAATCCATTTAATTCGGTTCGGACTCTTGCCGCCACCATCGGAGCCGAAATGGCAGAAGTTGTTTTTGGCGACACACATTATAATGTTCTGTTTCTGATCGGATCGCTGCTCTTTATTTTTACATTCATTCTTAACGCTATCGCTGAATTTTATGTAAAAGGAAAACTAATGAAAAGAATACAGGGAAAATGATAAATAAATTCAATAAAAATGTAAAAGGAGTTGTAATTGAAGGAATTACACTTGTCTCTGCGTTGATCATTATCGCCATTGTGATCATCATGCTCACCGTTATTATCATTGGTGGTAAAGATCAGCTGTCGTGGGAGTTTCTGACAAGCTTTCCAACTGATGGTATGACCAAAGGGGGAATCTTTCCGGCAATTTATGGCACAGTTTTCCTTGTCATCATCATGTCAATTGCTGCTGTACCTTTTGGAACAATCACCGCAATTTACCTTACCGAGTATGCGAAGGAAGAATCAATTATTGCAAAAACTATCCGGTTTGCCGTTCGTACACTTGCAGTAATTCCGTCGATTATTTACGGTCTTTTCGGGTTAGGGTTCTTTATTAAATTTGTTGGAACGAAGGTGGATAGCATATTTTATGGTGGAGCATTAACCTGGGGGCAACCTAATTTACTTTGGGCAAGTCTTACAATGTCACTATTAACTCTTCCCGTAGTCATAGTATCTGTTGAAGAAGCATTGAAAACAGTACCTCAGGAGCTGCGGGCGGGAAGTCTTGCGCTTGGTGCAACAAAATGGCAAACCATTTGGAAAATTGTGCTCCCCGGATCGATTTCGGGAATTATGACAGGTACCATTCTCGCAGTGAGTCGTGGAGCCGGCGAAGTTGCACCTATCCTATTTACAGGAGCAGCCTATTACATCGCTACTTTGCCAGGAGTTGGCGACCAATTTATGGTACTGGGATACCACATTTATGTATTGACCACCCAATCGGCCAACGTCGATCAAACTTTGCCAATTCAATTTGGGACAACTTGTGTACTGCTTTTACTTACCTTCATCCTGAATTTGACAGCAGTTATTTTAAGATACAGAATCAGAAAAAAGAAAACAAATTAATCATGATAGTTGATAAAATCTATACAGAGAATATGTTCCTCTATTATAGCGGCAAAATGGCGCTGAACAATATCTCGATTAAAATTCCCGAAAAAAAAGTAACTGCTTTTATTGGTCCTTCAGGATGTGGAAAATCAACCTTTCTGCGCAGTCTGAACCGAATGAATGATCTGATTGACGGGGTTAAGATTGAAGGCAATGTAATCATTGATAGCGTTAATATTTATGATAAAAACATTGACGTAGTCAATTTGCGTAAAAAAGTAGGGATGGTATTTCAAAAATCAAATCCTTTTGCAAAATCAATTTGGGAGAATGTCGCATATGGGCCGAAGATCAATGGATTAAACGACAGAAAGAAACTGAATGAAATTGTAGAGAATGCTTTAAAAAATGCCGCTATTTGGGATGAGGTGAAAGATCGTCTTGGTGATTCAGCCATGGGACTATCAGGGGGTCAGCAGCAAAGGCTGTGTATTGCCAGAACACTCGCGGTAAATCCTGAAATCGTATTAATGGACGAACCTGCCAGCGCGCTCGACCCATTATCAACATCAAAGATCGAGGAACTTATCGTTCAACTAAAAGAGAATTACACCATTGTAATTGTAACACATAATATGCAACAGGCAGCGCGTATCAGCGATAACACCGCATTTTTCTATCTGGGAGAATTGATAGAATACGATCGAACGAAAAAGATTTTCACGAATCCGGATAAAAAGCAAACAGAAGACTATATTACTGGTCGTTTTGGTTGATGTTTAATTATTTTATACATTTAAAGCATGGAAAATTATAGGATATTCGACTCTGAATTGGAGAAATTAGCTCATAAAGTGATCCAAATGTGCTCACAGGTCAACCAACAATTGATTGACGTCATTCTCGCGATGAAAACATCAGACATTGCATTAGCCAGAACGGTGATCAGCAATGATGAATTCATTAATAACCTGGATGTGAAGATCGACAAATTGTGTCAGAAAATTTTTGCACTTCAACAACCGGTGGCGTCTGACCTGAGATATATTATCTCAGCACTTAAAATCAACAACGACCTGGAACGCATTGGCGACCATGCGGTCAATATTGCCAAAAGAATTGAACCACTTCAGGACTACAAACAACTGATTGAAGAATTTGGAATTAGTGTTATTGGAGAAAAGACAACACTCCTCTTTGCCGATGTCGTTGAATTGGTTAAAACCCACGATCTGACAAATGCTGTAAAAATTATAAACAAGGCTGAAACCATAAAAGAAGAGTGCGAAGATATAGCAACAAGGATTCTTGCGGAAATGATGCATCAGTCAGAAGTAGTAGTAGTGGCGGCAAATATTTTGATTATCACCAATTTATTTGAAAGAATCACTAGTTACTCTACGAATATTGCTGAGTCAATTACCTTTGTTGTGAATGGAGAAATAGTGAAACACAGAAAACATATTTAGACAATCCGTCAACTAACTTCTTACAACTTCTTTTTTATAATTTGAAGGCATGGAAGTGAGAGCCAGAGAAAAAATTGAATACTGAATTTGGTATTCATCCGTTAGGACGGATTGTTTGTATAGAAAAGGTAATGCCTTTTCTCTACATTAATATCTTTCATCTAAAGCAATAGCTTTTCTCAACATTGTCAACAAGTTACGAAGTTACCTTCTGATATTTTATTTTTTTTGTAACATTTTTGTAACATTTTTGTAACATTTTTCAGGTTTATTTGTTGTAAATATTTATAAATCAACAAAAAAATGAAAAAGTTACTGCTGATTTTTATGGCGATTGCTGTTTTTGCAGCTTGCCAGAATAACAAGAAAAAAAACGCCGCTAAAGCAGATGAGAAAACCATTAGTATTACTGCTGCCGGAGCCACTTTCCCAATGCCTTTCTACAATCAGTTAATTTCTGATTACGCCACAAAGACCGGAACACTTGTAACTTATGGAGGAATCGGATCAGGTGGAGGTATCCGTAGTTTAAAAGACAAAGTGGTTGATTTTGGAGCAACAGATGCTTTTCTAACGGATGAACAGGCAGCTGAATTATCAGCACCTATCGTCCATGTCCCCACCTGCTTGGGAGCTGTTGTACTCGCTTACAATATATCTGGAGTAACTTCTTTGAAACTAAAAAATGAAGTTTTAGCAAAAATCTTCATGGGCGAGATTAACAAATGGAATGACGCTCAAATAAAAGCTGATAACCCAGATGTTAAACTTCCAGATTTGAGTATTTCAGTTATCTATCGTTCAGACGGTAGCGGAACTACATTTATTTTCAGCGACTATATGTCTAAAATAAGCGAAAAATGGGCGAAAGACATCGGTACCGGTAAATCGCTGAAGTGGCCTGTAGGGATGGGCGCCAAGGGTAATCCAGGAGTTGCAGGAACCATCAAACAAACCGAAGGAGCTTTTGGATACATTGGATCGGAATATGCATTTGCACAAAAACTGCCTTTCGTTTCACTTCAAAATAAAGCAGGAAATTTTATCGAACCATCCATACAATCAATCAGTGCTGCGGCCAAAGGCGAAATACCTGCAGATACGCGTGTAATGGTTACAAACTCAAGCGATCCGGAAGCTTATCCGATCAGTGCTTTTACCTGGATAATTTTATACAAAGAACAGGCTTACGGCGACAGAACTCATCAGCAAGCTGAAGAAACCATCAAATTTCTGGAATGGTTAATAAATGCTGATGCACAGGCAGTTGCGCAAAAGGTTGATTACTCCCCACTACCCGATAAAGTAGTTTTATTGGCAAAAGACATTTTGAAATCGGTTACATACAATGGTGAGGCACTCCTGAAATAAAGGGCTTCTGGCAACTGGCAACTAGCTGGCGACAGATCTCTGCCGAAAGTTAGTTGCCAGTTTCAATATCTTGTTAAAGCAATAAGCAACTTTAAGCCAACAGCAAGTTGCCATCAGCCAGTTGCTTTCTAAATAAACATCAATAGCAAAAATAAATTAAAGAGTGGGAAGCGAAAAAATCATTAAAAACCTGCTAAAGGCTTCGTCTGTTATTATTTTACTCATTTTTGCAGGAATGGCTTACTCAATGATTAAAGGGGCTATCCCAGCATTCAAAGAGTTTGGTGTTTTTGGATTTATTTTTTCAACAGATTGGAATCCAACCGAAGGCAAAGAATCCTATGGTGCCATGCCATTTATTGCCGGAACGGTTATTACTTCATTACTTGCCCTTATTATTTGTTTTCCGCTTGCCTTCTCAACTTCACTTTTCATTTCAGAATATTACCGGAAAACAAGAATTGCATCTATTTTAAGCACCCTGGTTGACTTGCTTGCAGGTGTTCCATCCATCGTTTACGGACTCTGGGGTTTTTACACAATACGTCCTTTAATCGCAGAACTCGGCTATTCAGGACAGGGTTACGGAATCTTTACTTCCGGATTGATATTGGCAATCATGATTATACCATATGCCACCTCTATCAGTAATGAGATTATTTCGATGGTTCCCACCGAACTCAAAGAAGCAGGATACTCTCTTGGTGCAACACGCATGGAAGTTATTTTTAGTGTGATTTTACCAAATGCCAGATCAGGACTTGTTGCCGGTTATATCCTTGCACTCGGGAGGGCGCTTGGTGAAACAATGGCCGTTACGATGTTGATTGGAAATGCAAACATCATACCGACAGGATTGTTCAGCCCCGGCAATACGATGGCCAGCGTTATCGCCAATCAATTTGGCGAAGCCGACGGATTAAAGCTAAGTTCATTAATTGCGATTGGGCTACTTCTTTTTGCAGTCACAGCAATTGTCAATGCAATTGGCAAAGTCATTATTCGTAAATACGCATAGTACAGTAAACGATGGAAAGAAAAGCGATTATCGACGAAAACGACAATTCAAACTGGAGAGAGTTGAAAAACAAGCTGTTCTTCGGAACGGTGGTTGTTCTTGCAACCCTCACGATATCTCCGATCATATTAATTATATATGAACTACTCGTCAAAGGTTTAAAACAAATCAACTTTGACTTCTTCTTAAAAGTAGCTCCTGATACATTGCAAGCCATGACGGCTGTGCGTAATGGTGAAATTATTCCGGGTGGTATCGCCAATGGGATAACCGGAACATTGTTAATGGTGGTAGTTGCATCCGTAATAGCAATTCCGATCAGTTTATTAATCGGGATATTCCTTTATGAAAATCAGGGAAAAAAATATGCCAGTCTGATCAGGAGCCTCACCGATATACTCCAGGGCGTTCCTTCTGTTGTATTGGGATTAATAGCCTATATCTGGATTGTACAGGGCGTAACAAAAGGATTTTCAGCATTGGCCGGCAGTGTTGCATTGGCAATCATGATGTTACCATTGATTATCCGTTCAACCGAGGAGACAATGAAGATGATTCCAATTTCCATTAAGGAAGCAGGTGCCGCCTTAGGAGTTCCTTATCATAAAATTATTTTGAAGGTAATGATCCCTTCAGGTTTTAGTGGGTTGATGACCGGTATCTTACTCTCGATTTCAAGGGTTTTGGGAGAGACTGCGCCCCTTATGCTCACAACCTTGGGAAGTACCACCGTCAATTTCAATATTACGAAACCGACGAGTGCTGTACCGCTGCAAATATGGGAATTCTACAACAATCCAAATATGATAGACCTTGTATGGTCTTCATCCCTGTTTCTAATGGCCTTTGTTTTAACACTTAATATCATTGCAAAGCGAATCTCAATGAAGTTTAGTTGAAACTCGTTAAATAAAATTACAATTGCATTCATGAACGACAAAATATTCCAAATCTCGAATCCTGTTATTTCAATCATCGATCTTTCGATCTCCTATGGAGAAGATAAGTATGCCGTAAAAGATGTGTCTGCCGATGTAAAACGAAATGCAATTACAGCCATTATGGGACCTTCGGGTTGCGGCAAAAGCACCTTGCTCAGGGCGATCAACCGTATGCATGAATTGTATCCGAACATTCATACAAAGGGTGAGATAAAGCTGAATGAAAAGAGTATTTACGATATGTCAACAACAAAGCTACGTCGAAAAATCGGTATGGTATTCCAAAGACCAAATCCATTTCCGACAATGAGCATTTACGAAAATGTGATTGCAGGTTATGATTTGAATGGAAGTAAACTGAAGAAATCGGAAAAAGATGAGATCGTCGAAAGTTCACTGACTGATGTGGGTTTGTTGGACGAAGTAAAAGACTCACTCAATAAGAAGGGTAATTTCCTTTCAGGCGGTCAGCAGCAACGACTTTGTATAGCCCGTACTTTGGCTTTTAAACCCGATGTAATTCTAATGGATGAGCCAACTTCTGCGCTCGATCCGCTTTCAACAGCAAAGATCGAGGACCTGCTGGTCGAACTAAAAGCTCACTACTCTATTATTTTGGTCACTCACAATATGTCACAAGCGGCCCGCATTTCTGATAATGCCATGTTTATGTACCTTGGTGAATTGGTAGAGTATGATAAGACAAAGAAGATGTTCACCAATCCCAAAGATTCACGGACGGAAGGTTATCTTACCGGAAAATTTGGTTGAAAGTTATTCTTCATTAACTATATGTTTCTATTTTATATTGAATACCTTTTAAAACAAGATCAAATGAACATCAAAAAGGAGAATGCCATACAGAACGTCTTCAGTCATTTTGAAGATTATGCCAACCTGATATTGAATCAGTTGTCAATTCTCGAAAAAATAATAAATTCGGGTTCGCTTACAATTTCGGACGAATTATTGAAAGAGATGAATATCAACGAAGACAAATCCGATAATTTTGAGATTAAGCTGAGTGAGAAAATCATCAATACGATTGTCCTGCAAAAACCGGTTGCTTCCGATTTACGAAAATTGATGGCTTGCTATCAGATCGTAATTAATCTTGAAAGAATCGGCGATTTGGTGATGGATATTGTTAAATTTATACCGCGAATCAGAGAAAACGAAACATACAATCGCATGTCGGAGGTGATCTACAACATGCTGCTGGTAAGCGTAAATATGGTTCAAAAAGCAATTCTATCATTCATCAACAGCGATAAGGAGTTTGCAATCTGGACCATCCAAAATGACGAAATTGTGGATGAAATGAACCACAAGCTGATTCGGAAAGCAATCTCAAAAAGTAAATTGCCCGACGAAATGCAACAGCTGATGTTCAGTTTCATACACATTAACAGCATCATTTCGAGCATCGAAAGAATTGCCGATCATGCTACCAATGTTGCAGAGGCTTCGATCTATGCCATGGAAGGAAAAGATATTCGCCATCAAAGTCACGAAAATGAAGAGGAGTAGTTATGAACGATAATTTTCGGATACTTGTAGTTGAGGATGAAGAGGATCTCAATGAGATCCTGCAATTCAACCTCGAAAGTGAAGGTTATCTTGTCGATACCTCATTTTCAGCTGAAGAAGCCTTAAAGAGAGACCTTACGCGTTACGATTTACTGATTCTTGATGTGATGATGGGAAAGATATCGGGTTTTAGTCTGGCACAAAGAATCAGAAAGGATATGCGACTCGAAGTGCCTATCATTTTCCTTACAGCGAGGGATACCGAAAACGATTTACTGACCGGCTTTAACCTTGGTGCCGACGATTATATTACAAAACCTTTTTCTGTCAGAGCATTGCAAGCCCGCATAAAAGCTGTTTTAAAAAGAAATAAATCAATACCTGTCGAGGAAATCGCTACTTCGCTGATTGTTGGTGGTATAGTCATTGATTTTGAGTCCAAAAGGCTGATTATCGGTGATAAAAAAGTTGAATTGACTCGTAAAGAATACGAAATCATCTCATTACTGGCAAAATCGCCAGGTAGAATTTTCTCCCGCGAGGAGATACTCCGCAGAATCTGGGAAAGCGATGTTATCGTTATTGATCGTACGGTAGATGTCAATATGACCCGTTTGCGAAGAAAAATGGAAGAATACGGGAGTTACATTCGCAACAAACCCGGCTTCGGATATTACTTTGAAATTTGAAACTAAATCTTCCCTATTATGCTATTCGACCGAAAGACCATCCGATGGAAACTGTTTACCTATTATTACCTTCTTTTCGCTGTATTTACTTTTTCGATTATTCTTTACCAGAATAAGCGGGAGCAACATTTCAGAATAGCCCAGCTTGAGACTTCGTTGAATGAATATACCGATATTGCAAATCGCTACATTGAGCATAACTCTTTATTTAAGGAGAAGACATTTTCGAAACTTGATAGCCTCAAATACATTATTCCAGTAGCAAAAGCCCGGATTACAGTTGTCAATTTCGAAGGAAAAGTATTATACGACAATATAATAGCAGATTATGAACACATGGAAAATCACAAGGAGCGACCCGAAATTCAAAAGGCACTTTTCAGTGAATTTGGTGAAAATATCCGGCACTCGAGTACTACAAATGAGGAATACATTTACTATGCAAAATCATACAAAAATTATGTGGTCAGGGCTGCCGTTGTTTACGACACTCAGATAAAGGCATTTCTAAAAGCTGATTGGGTCTTTATACCATTCTTTATCTTTTTGTTCCTTATTTTCGGTTTTTTATTAAGATATATTGCGAATCATCTTGGCGACTCCATCACCAAATTGAAAGATTTTGCGGTAAAAATCAGACGAAACGAAACCATTGTCATGGACAATGACACTCAATTTTCGAACGACGAACTTGGATTCATAAGCCAGGAGATCATACAGCTCTATCAAAAACTACGAAAAACAAAGACGGAGCTCGTTCTCGAAAAGGAGAAATTAATCAGCCATCTTTTCGTTTTAAAAGAGGGAGTCGCATTCTTTTCGGCGAGCAAAAAAGCGATATTGAACAACAGCCATTTCATTTTTTACATTAATATCATAGCAGAAGAAACAACCATTTCTGTAGAAAAAATCTTTCTTTCCGAAGAGTTTAAGGAGGTTAATAAATTTATCGATAAAACAATAGCAGCGAATACCACTTTTCAACCTACGGAACCTCCCCGAATGGATTATTCAGTACAAAAGGATGGGTTTCATTTTAATATTCAGTGTATTGTCTTTCCGGATAAGAGTTTCGAGATTCTTATCTCGGATCAGACACAACTGATGCGGCGTAGTATTATGAAACAGCAAATTACTTCGAATATTTCGCACGAGTTAAAGACTCCCATCGCCTCGGTAAAGGGCTATCTCGAAACAGTTTTAAACAATCCGGAACTTGACCAGCCAAAGCAACGATATTTCATCGAGAAAGCTTACAATCAATCGGAAAGACTCACCCAACTTGTGAATGACATCGCCCTTTTAAATAAGATTGAGGAGTATTCAGAACTCTATATCCGCGAAAAAGTGCAGATCCAAAAGGTAATTAATGAAGCAATTGAGAGTTTCAGTGATCTGATCAGGCAAAAGGTGATCCAGGTTGAGTGCTCAATTGAAGAAACTGTAATTGTCACTGCCAACTATTCATTGATGTTCTCCGTTTTCAGAAATCTGATGGAGAATGCGGTGAATTATGGAGGTGAAAATATCCTTATTTCAATCACTAAGTACCACGAAGACAACACGTTTTATTACTTCTCATTTTCGGATAATGGACCAGGTGTTGAGGAAGAGCACCTGTCGCGATTGTTCGAGCGGTTCTACCGGGTCGATTCAGGCCGATCGCGCAAGGAAGGGGGAACAGGTCTGGGACTCGCCATTGTTAAAAATGCAATTATCAGCTTCAAAGGTGAAATTTCAGCCCGTAAAAGAAAAGGTGGCGGACTTGAATTCTTGTTTTCGTTGCCAAAATGAGGTGTTGAATGATTTTTTGACGGAAAGAGATAAAAGTTGCCTACATTTTAATTTTAACTTATTTTTGTGTTGGACAAAATTTATAACGCCAAGTATTTATTAACATTAATGCTTATTCCTCATGATATATACCATCAAAACCGATGACCCATCACAAACAAGTAAGTTAAATGAGTTTCTTAAAAAACTTGTAGGAATTCAATATTCAGTAATTAATGATGCTCCGCAAAATCCGGCATCTGTATTAACTAAAGAAGATTTTCAGAACCGCATCGAGAAATCACGTGAATCTGTAAAAAAGGGATTGTTTTTAACCGATGAAGAGCTTGAAAATGAATCTTCAAAGTGGATTTAAGTTACTTTTGCGTAAATTGAATTTTTTAAAAATATGAAGGATCAAATTGAAGCACTCAACCAAAAATATAGCCAGGCAACAGCGGAAGAACTTTTAAGCGGATTTCTATCCGAATTCAAAGGTAAGATTGCCTTATCAAGCAGTCTTGGAACCGAGGACCAGGTACTTACACATATTGTTTGTAACATAGACAAAACCACTAAAATATTTACGCTCGACACAGGCAGGCTTTTCCCAGAAACCTATGACCTGATTCACAGGACGAATCATAAATATGGGATCAAGATGAGTGTCTACTTTCCGGAAGCTGGCCAGGTTGAAGAGATGGTAAACTCGAGGGGTATCAACCTGTTTTTTGAAAGTGTTGAAAACCGGAAACTTTGTTGCAATATCCGTAAAATTCAACCTTTAAAACGAGCATTTATCGGGCTCGAAGTCTGGATTTGTGGATTACGTAGTGAGCAATCGGTCACCCGACAAGATATGCAAAAAATAGAATGGGATGAAGTCAACGGAATTATTAAACTCAATCCCTTAATCGACTGGACAGAAGAAGAAACGAAGGAATATATTAAGACTCACGGAATCCCTTATAATCCATTACACGACAAAGGTTACCCAAGCATTGGATGCCAGCCTTGTACGAGGGCAATTTTTCCGGGCGAAGATATCAGGGCTGGTCGTTGGTGGTGGGAAAATCCCGATACCAAAGAATGCGGTCTGCACAAAAGATAAAAAAAAAGCGCTTTCCAAGCGCTTTTTTTATTAATCAAATTTGTGTCCTGGTTCCTCATCTTCGCAACCCTTGTTGTATTGTTCCATCGCACTGAAACTCATCCCCATTGAAGAAAAACCTCCGTCATGGAAAAGGTTCTGCATGGTGACCTTTTTTGTAAAATCCGAAAACATCATAATGCAATAATCAGCACATTCATCTGCGGAAGCATTCCCCAATGGTGACATCCGCTCGGAGAAATCGAGCAAATTGCCAAACATCTTTATTCCATTCCCGGCAGTGGTGGCAGTTGGTGATTGGGAGATGGTATTAATTCTCACTTTACGTTCCATACCATAGATATAGCCAAAGCTACGGGCAATCGATTCAAGTAAAGACTTAGCATCAGCCATATCATTGTACCCGTAAAATGTACGTTGCGCTGCAACATACGACAAGGCGAGTACCGATCCCCATTCATTGATTGCATCCAGCTTGCGGGCTACCTGTAACACTTTATGGAACGATATTGCTGAAACATCAAGTGTTTTTGTAAGAAAATCGTAATCCAGATCGCTGTAATGCCTCCCCTTCCGTACATTAGGAGACATACCAATCGAATGTAGTATGAAATCAAGTTTGCCGCCCAAAAACTCCATTGATTTAACAATCAAATTTTCAAGGTCTTCAACATTTGAGGCATCAGCCGGAATCACAATCGTATTGCATTTGTCAGCCAGCATTTGGGTATCGCCCATCCTGATCGCAAACGGAACATTTGTCAGCGTAAAGGTGGCACCTTCTTCAAGCGCTCTTTCTGCAACTTTCCAGGCAATCGAATTTTCATTCAATGCACCGAAAATGATTCCTCTTTTTCCCTTTAATAAATTATAAGCCATCTCGTTACAATTTCTGAAAACATTTGAGTCTTCAATTAATAAATACAGTACAAGTTTAGTTGTTGTCGAGTCAGCTTTTTTTAGCTTTGATCATCGCCGAGGATATAACCCTCACAGCGACACAATTGTTTATAGTAATTGAAAAATACTACTTTAACAGTTCCTCCGCATTTAAAATGGCTGCTGCAGTGATGTTTTCGCCGCTGAGCATTTTCGCCAGCTCTTCAATCCTTTCGGATTTGGTCAAAAGTTTTAAACGCGTAGTTGTTTCACTCTCCGAATCTTGTTTGTAAACCAGAAAATGGTGATCGCCTTTTGCGGCAATCTGCGGAAGATGCGTGATGTTGATCACCTGCATATCGGCCGAAATCTCTTTCAGAATAATTCCCATCCTTTCGGCAATATCACCCGAAACACCCGCATCTATTTCGTCGAAAATAATTGTTGGCAGAGCTTTCGATTTAGATATCAATGCTTTAATGGCAAGCATTACCCTCGACATTTCACCGCCTGAAGCCACTTTCGAAATTTCGCAAAGCACCCCGTTTTTATTGGCAGTAAATAGAAAACTTACCGTGTCCATTCCGTGGGAGCCAGGAGATAGTAAGGACGAAATTTCAACTTTAAATTTCGAGTTTGGCATTCCCAACTGTAATAACTGCCTGATCACCCGTACTTCTATTTCCCCGACAACAGACTGACGTTTAACAGATAAACGATTTGAAAGATCTTCAACTTCCGCTTTTTTCAAATCTTTCAATTGAACCAGACGTTGTATCTCCTCTTCAGTTGAAGAAACGGCAAGAATTTTAGCTTCGAGCGAGTTGCGCAAAACGATCAGTTCGTCAACCGATTTTACATGGTGCTTTTGCTGCAATGAGTAAATCAGATCAAGACGTTCATTGATAAATCCGATTCTATCGGGGTCGTATTCAACCTTCTCACCGATTGAACCTGCCTCATCAGCTACATCCTTCAAATCGACATACAAACTTTCCAAACGTTGCGAAAGGCCTTTTGCATCGGGAAGAAAGTTATTCAACTTGTTGATCAATCCTATAGACGTTTTGACCTGAATCAGCGCCGAAATATTTTCACCGTTTAAGAGTTCAGAAACATTCGATAGTCCTGCTTTAATCTCTTCGGCATGAGTAAGTATTTCAAGCTCTTTTTCGAGTAACTCCTGTTCATTTTCGGTTAACGCCGCTTTATATAACTGATCGAACTGAAACTGAAAATAATCAAGATCGGCTTTCGATTTCTCAGCCATCGTTTCAGCTTCAGCCAATTCACCGATCAGTTTCCGAAAATCCTTGTAATTCTCTTTATAAGTAACAAGTAATTCATGATTTCCGGCACAGATATCGACTACCATCAATTGAAAAGCCTGGTTGTTCAGTTCCAGATTTTGATTCTGTGAGTGAATATCAATCAGGCGAATACCAATATCCTGCATCGTTTTAAGCATCACAGGCGAATCGTTGATAAAGGCACGCGATTTTCCGGCAGGATTAATCTCTCTTCTGAAAATTGCAAAATTATCAAAGTCAAGGTCGTTTGCAAGAAACAGCTCTTCAAGACCTAATCCATCGACACGAAAAACAGCCTCAACAACACATTTTACCGATTTGTCTTTAAGAACGGAAGAATCGGCTCTCTGACCAAGAATCAACGATAAAGCGCCCAGCAAAATCGATTTACCGGCACCTGTCTCACCTGTTATAATAGAAAAGCCGGGACGGAGATCAACATCCAGTTCCCTGATCAGAGCGTAGTTCTGAATTCTTAAACGTGTTAACATTCAGGCATAATTAGATTTAAAAGACCTTTTGGTCCAAAATTTTCTCATACTTCCCCGAGTTCGAAGGATCACATTCGGTGAGGATAACCATTACCCTCCCCTTTTCGTCAGTGCTACCTTTCGAAAAAACGTTAACAAGCTCATCTGATTTTGCATCAAAAAAGATTCTGTTAACATAGGTATCAGGTTTAGCCCTGTATACACGCTGCATATTCTTCAATGCATCGGCTATTTCCGAACGGCCAATATCAGGTTTTTCGGCCATCATATCCAAACCCAACCGGTGATACCTGTAAAGTAACTCCCGAAACGGTCCGTAAGCCTTATTTGTAAGGTTTTCGATTAACCAGAAACGGTTAAAATTTCCTTCAAATGCTCTCCACCCCTTTTCACGTGCATTCTGCGAACGATTGACAATATCGCGGGCCTTCTGAAAATAAGCAGAACCTCCAAGCGGGGAAAATGTATCGTAATCGATTCCCAGCAAGACATTCGCATAATAAGCCAAAATATTGATGAGCGGATTGGAATTAGAAGTCTCATCAAACTCCATGGGTTGAAACTCTACATATCTGAATTGCAGATCATTATCTTTAATATTTAAAAGTGGAGAATCGTACGAGGCGTTAAAAACCGGACGATTAAGCTGTACCTGCATCGTTCCTTTAAACTCATCAGCAGAAACCTGTTCGGTAATCTGAATAAAGATGGTACATTCGATCCTTTCGTCGGTCGTGAAAACGTTGTCAGACCATTTACGGTTATTCATAAACTCATAAATATCAGTCCGCATTGATTCGAATACCTGTTTGTAAGTACCTTCAATCCGCGAACTCGATACACTGACATTGCATCGGAACTCCTGCCCTACTGCTCCGAATGAGCAACAAATCAGTGCGAGTATGAAGAATATTTTTGGCATAAAACGCTGTTATATTTCCTATAAAAGTACAAAAATCACAATGATCCTGAAATAGAATCTTCGATCCCGATCAATTTATTTACAATATCAACAGCCACCGCAGTTTTTGGTTTCAAATCATAGGTGGATATTGTGCCACTTTTATCGAGAATCTTAATCTTATTGGTGTCGTGCTGAAATCCTGAACCACTATCGCGCAACGAATTAAGAACAATAAAATCAAGATTTTTCTTTTGCAGTTTTAAAAGGGCATTTTGCTCTTCATCATTGGTTTCGAGGGCAAATCCAACCAATACCTGATCCGTTCGCTTCATCTTTCCAAGACTTGCAGCAATATCAGGATTGGGACGAAGTTCGAGCAAATAATTGGCAGATGTCCGTTTAATTTTCTGATCATCAACAATTACAGGTGCAAAATCGGCCACAGCAGCAACCATAATGGCGCCATTACATTCACTAAAATAATTGAGACATTGGGTGTGCATCTCGGCCGCTGAAACAACATCAATCCGAACAATATTTTCATTTTTGCATTGAAGTACAACCGGTCCGGTAACCAAAATGACTTTCGCACCCAGAGAAGCCAACCTTTCAGCGACCGCAAAACCCATCTTACCAGACGAGTAATTCCCGATATAACGAACGGGATCAATTTTTTCATGTGTTGGACCTGCTGTTACGAGGTAGGTTTTATTCAGCAGTTTTTTTTTTCAGCAAAGAAATCAACAACCATATTTACAATCACATCCGGTTCTTCCATTCTTCCTTTACCCGAAAGGCCACTTGCAAGCTCGCCGATTGCCGGTTCAATGATAATATTCCCGAATGATTTCAAAAGTTCAAGATTCCGTTTAGTTGACGGATGCTGAAACATATCAAGATCCATTGCCGGGGCAATCATCACAGGACACTTTGCAGATAAATAAGTTGTTACCAACAGATTATCGCAAATGCCATTTGCCATCTTTCCCATCGTCGAGGCGGTTGCAGGCGCGACAATCAGCAGATCTGCCCACAAACCCAAATCGACATGACTATTCCACAGACCATCATTCCGGGAAAAAAATTCGCTTAAAACAGCGCGTCCTGATAATGTCGACAACGTCAAAGGAGAGATAAATTCTTTTGCATAGGGTGTCATTACAACCTGCACTTCAGCACCTTGTTTCAAAAGTCCCCTTAAAAGATAAGCAGCCTTGTAGGCTGCAATACTTCCTGTGACACACAGAATTATTTTTTTTTCCTGAAGTTGCATCTGCGGCGAAAAGTTTTAATGATTGTATTCAGGATGATAACTCCTGAATACTTATTATTAAAAAAAGCTCTAAGAAGAACGTTATTTTTTCTCTTTTGCAGGATTGCGGTAATAGATCTGACCCTCTTTGAACTCTTCGTAAGCGATAAGGGTTGGTTTTGGTAACTTTTCGTAGTAACGCGAAATCTCGATCTGTTCGCGATTTTCGAAAACTTCCTCCAGGTTGTCGCTAAAAGAGGCAAATTCCTGAAGTTTTGTATTTAATTCTTCTTTCAATTCAGCATTGATTTGATTGGCACGTTTTGCAATCACCATCAACGATTCATAGATATTACCTGTAAATGCTTCCAATTCATTCAAATCCCTTGGTACAGTGGTTAAGGCAGCTTTTGTTTTTTTATAATCCATATCTATTTTTGTGTTTTATTTATTTCTTCATCACTAAGGTTCATCAATTTCTTTGTACTTGCAAAGTATCGGTCAACCTCTTTACGGTATTTACTTGTTGGAAACTCATCCGTAAAAGTAAAATACTCATCCAATGCACTATTTAAACGTTCACGTTGCTTTTCCTGGATACTTTTTTCGCCAAGCAGATATTTTGATTTAAGCAAAAAATACATCAATTCTTCACGGTATTTTGTATCAGGATACTCTTTCAAACTATTGTTCAGAGAGATAACAGCTGCGCGGTAATCAGCAAGATCATAATATAATCTTCCGGATAAATACGATTTGTAAACCAACTTTTCTCTTAACTCATCAATGAGCTTGTTTGCCTCAGCAACCCTTGCACTTCCGGGGAAGATATTGATGAATAATTGCAATGCATCAATGGCATCCTGTGTCGTTTTTTGATCGAGCCGGGGACTTGGAGAATCTAAATAGTAACAGTAACCGATCAGAAACTGAGCCTCCTCGTTGTATTCACTTCGGGGAAATTCCTTCAACATCTGCCTGAAATAGTGACTGGCAAGGACGTAATCCCTTTGTCCGTAGCAACTCTTGGCGAGATAGTAGTAAATCTGGTCAGCGCGGCTTGTACCACGGTAAATATTGACCAATTCCTGGTAAAGCTGAGAGGAGCGACTATATTCCTTATTCTCATAATACTCTTTGGCTTTTTTCAGTTTGTACTCATAGTCAGTACTTTTGACTACCTTCTGATAATCGCCGC
>Ga0209511_1000821_pt1 | contig 28955 bp, 21 predicted proteins | sample SSSSmetaG_FD_184141 | JGI IMG/M metagenome (GOLD analysis project Ga0209511, IMG submission 184141) | Glacier valley bacterial and archeal communities from Borup Fiord, Nunavut, Canada, to study Microbial Dark Matter (Phase II) - ​SSSS... | ecosystem: Environmental > Aquatic > Freshwater > Ice >... | reverse complement strand
GATGAAACGCTGGCAGCAGAGACGAAGTTACGGCAGAGCAAGTACCTGAATAACATCATCGAGCAGGATCATCGAAACATCAAGCGATTGACAAAGCCAATGATGGGATTCGGCTCATTTAATACGGCAAGACGAACCTTAAGAGGCATCGAAGCGATGAGTATGATTCGCAAAGGGCAAGTGAAGGGAGTCAGCAAAGGGGACAGTGTATCTCAAGCGAAGTTTATCGAAGAACTGTTCGGAATTAGCGCTTAACGGAATGCGGACGAGATATTTCGTTTGTCACTAAAAATATTTGCGACACAACCCATTTGCCAGCCCTACGAACAGTGGAAGCAGCAGCGTTTGCTCCGATCCGATACGGATGCTTTAAGCCAGATCATGCATGAGTACTTCAAGTTAAGTAGCTTGTCAGAGACTCACGAACCTCACACCATCAACAGCTTTGAGAAAGAAGCTGGTGAACTTTGTGCAGCTGCTTCTCATTCTCCAATCGATACACCAGACCTCCTAACTCAAGATGCTTTAGCTCAGCGACTAGAGGTAAATAGTTCGCTTTTAAGTAGAAATCGGAGCAAATCAACTTTTACCCGATGGGCTAAGCACCATGATCCTGATGGTGTGGGTTGGCAGTGGATTCCATCACTAAGAAAATATCAGGCTCTGATATGAGAGAAAGAGCAATTAGGCATTCCCGTAGCTTTTGGACTAAAAACAACGCCAAGGCTGAAAGTTAGACTACGATTGGCTTGTGGTATTTGCCCGCTCAGTTGTATTCAAGCGAGAAACTGCTCGACGAATCAGGTTTCCTAATCTCTCGATTATGCCTGGTTCTCTGTTCAGGCAGCAGAAGTTCAACCTAAAGACAAGGGGTTCAGTCATCAGAGAGAGTGAGCGGATCAGAGCTTGAGCGATTTGTAGTGGAGTGTAGTAGTCCAAAATTAGCCAGCCTTGTAGTATGAGCGAAAATCCACTTGATCAAAACTTATCAGTTATCTAGCTAAAATTCCCTAGCGTTAGTTATGACCCAAAAGCTACGGAAACGCCTGTTTCCTGTTCCTATGCTGGTTTTACCCCTAGAAGGAAAAACTAGTTCGCAACGTTCCTGTAAAGGTCATGTCGCCTTTGATATTCCCAGGATTAGTAATAACTTGAAAAACTGGAGAAATTGAGATGTTGTCAGTGGCTTGAAAGCGATAAAACGCCTCGTAGTTGGTTTGGGTAGCGTTGAAGAAACCCAACACATTGTTATCCTGCAAAATCAGCGGTCGTCCCGCAGAGAGACCAGCGAAATTACCTTTTCTAAATAAATCGGGAAAGGCGATACCGGCCGACCAAGCGATCGCCTGAATATTTCCTGGAAAATCGAAGGCATAGCCAAAGCGCCCAAACAGCCCAACGTGCTTACCGAGTGCTAAGTCTAAGTTGGCTCCGAGGACGCTGTAGTCGTTGTCTGCCTGCGTGCCTCGACTGTATTGCAATCGGAATGCAACAGTTTTAGCAGGGGCAACTTCCAATTCGACGACACCCAGATTTTGGGAGTTGAAGATACCGCTTTGACCACCACTGTCGCCAAAAATCGCAGTGGTATTGACGAGAGTAACCTGTTCGGCGCGGTAGGCAGCTCTCAGAGTGAAAATTCCTTGGCTGGGATTCCAAGCAAGCGCAGCTCCGGCTCCAGGAATATCGCCTGCTAGGAGAAGCTGATTGTTGATCAACCCGTAAGTTGAGAAATTGGTAGTGCTGTTGTTGGCATAAGGGTTGCGATCAATAAAATCAGAAAGGTAACTCTGAGGAAATAAGGAAATTTGCAAATCACTTCCGATTGGAAAGGTGTAGCTGAGGCGATTAATGCTTAAGCTAGAAGTCACGTTATTGGCATAGTCAAGGGTACTATTGGCTTGCAAAAAGCGGTTGATGGTTCGCCCAGTTTCGATGCCTTGAATGAGTGTCTGACCAAGGCTCAACGCTGTTTCTGGTGAAACCCCTTCTTCTAAACTTAGGGTTCTGACAATACCTGCGTAGGCATCCCGGACTTCATCTACTGTTTGTAAGTTTGCCAGTCCAACTCCTAGGTCCTCCAGCGTTAGGCCCAGATCGCTGAGGGGAAAGAAGATGCGTTCAAACTGTTGTTGAATCTGAGTCTCCCCAACTCCAACTAAGCGACTTCTAAAGCGACCGTTTTCCTGCTGGAGAAATCCTGCTGCATCGGAGTTGTTGCCTGTACCTGCTTGAAGTTGAGTCAGTAGAGCATCCTTGCCGGAAAAGCTGGTTGTGAGGTTGAGACGAGTACGGTTGAAGAAGATGGTTGATGGATCGTCTGCGTTGGCTTGAGTACCACCATTGATCGCAAAGATGACTTGCCCACCCAGTTTTGTAGTAGTAGAGAATTGCTGTTTTTCCAAGGTGGCTGTGCGAGTGTCCAGGGCATCTACTCGACCCCGCAAGGTTACCAGCTCGGCGGCAAACTCTTCTTGCAACTTTTGGAGGACGGCTAGGTCTTCTTTCTTAACGAGATTTGCCGTTGCTGCGCTGAGCAATTCTTGAACCCTATCTAGACAAGCATTTAAGCCTGCGGCAAACTCGTAACGAGTCAATGCACGATCGCCCCGAAAGGTTTTGTCGGAATAGCCGACGATGCAGCCATAGCGTTCCACTAAGGATTGCAGCGCCTGAAATGCCCAATCGGTCGGTTTGACATCGGTAAGTTGGGAAACTGAGGTGACTTGAGCCTCATCGTCTAGGCTAGCGATCGCGCTGCTTGGTTCTGTGGGAGGCACGATCGCCCGTGCTGGAACGTCTTGGGTTAAATAGATAACAACACTTAAACCACCAGCCAGAGATGCATAAAGTCTGTTCACACCCGTTTCACTCCTGATAAAAAGTTATCACTCACTTAAACCACAAATTTGCTGAAAAAGCGCACGTAAAAAATGTTTGGTAGCCAAAAGCCCGCCTTCTGCGAAAGCTTATAACTAGCGTTTTGGTCAGGAATAAAACTGGGTGTTTGGGTGTGCGCTTTACCCCTGCTCAAACCACAAAGTTACTCATGTTGCCTAAGGCAGCAGCCGAAACATTGTTAAATAGGATGAAGGGGGCAGGGAAATAGGTTCTGCCCGCACGACCGTCTGGATCGATCAACAGCGTTGTCATTCCGTTACTGGCTTGTTGAGCCGTCAAGAAGCCATCGGTAAATAGATTAGAGCTACGCCAACCAGAACTGTTAACGACTTGGGGGAGCAAAATTTTGTCGATATTATTGAGGACAATTTTGTCGCTGCCAATGGTGAAATCGGTGATTCGGTCGCCTGCATCAGTGATGCTGTTATAGATAAAGGAATCTTTGCCACTGCCGCCTGTGAGGATGTCGGCTCCCTGTCCACCAATAATCTTGTCATCACCGTTACCGCCCAAGATTGTGTCGCTGCCTGCGTAGCCGTAGAGGGTGTCGCTGCCATCGCCACCATCAATATAGTTGTTGTAGCTATTGCCGTTGATGGTGTTGCTTAACTCATTGCCGATGCCCGTGAAGGCGGCCGTGCCTTCCAGGAGATTCAAGTTTTCCAAGTTGGCACCTAAGAGATAGTCAATGGAGGCGTTGACAGTGTCGATGAGTCCCTGGTCAGGATATTCGATCACCCTGTCATTTACTGAATCAACCTTGTAGAAGTCATTTCCCTTGCCTCCAAACATCGCAATATCACCAAAGCCGCCGTCTAATTCATCACTGCCGTCACCACCAAACATTTCAACAGGCAAGCGACTATTGGGTACGATGATGCGATCTTGTCCCTCAATGCCATAGACGATAATGCGACGAGTTGGAGAGAAGTCGCCCTTAAACTCATTGTTGATGATGACTCTATAGTTTCCTGTTTCTCCTTGTTGAGTGACAGTGATGAGGTCATCTCCAGGCGTTCCGCCAACGACCAAGTCGGTTAACGTCGGGTTTGTCGGATCGGGTATTAATGCAGCAGCTTTAATATCGATTTGATGTGTCACAGCCTTACTAACTCCGCCGTCTTTATCTGTTGCGGTGACGGTGATCGTTTTCGTCCCATATGTTGAGAAAATATGCTGAATTTTCAATGGATCTATGGGAAAAAGTGTTTGATTTGTGCCATCTCCAAAATTGATCTCAAAGGTAAAGCCAGCAGCAGTATCAGCGTCAGATGGGTCTGTCGCAGAAAGAATGAAATTTCGAGATAAACCTGGTACTCCTACAAAATCCCCTGAAATGAAGGAAGTTGGAGGTACGTTTGTGATGTTAATAGTAGAATTTGCAATGGTTGCAACACCGAGATTATCAATTATTCGTAGCGCAATTGGGCGAGATGCTGGACCGTCTAGTGCAGTTGCTGAGAATATAGGTGAAGCTGCTACAGCATCATCAAATTTGCCATCACCATTGAGATCCCACTGAAGAGACGTAATAGAACCATCTGGATCATAAGATCCCTCACTAGAAAGAGTGATTGTGCTACCTTCTGCAACAGAGTATGAACCTTTAATTACTGCTACTGGTGATTTATTTACTTCGTCTGGTTTTAGAGGGATCTCTTCTACCCGAAAGATCATCTCATATTCATTGCCAGGATTAGATACACGAAATTCCCCAACTCGGTAGTTATCAGAAGCGTTAAGGGTTGTTTCAAGGACATTATATAGATCGTTGTCGAGTGTCTCTAACGGATCTAGAACTGCTGCTCCATATGCAGGGATCTGTGATATGAAAGAGTCATGATTACCAAACAAGTTATTTAAGTCAAAAGCATCTTGATCGTAGGCATGTGCTTTAATAGAAACTGATTCGTTATTTGCAACATAAAAATCAAAAATCGGCCCCGTGAAATTTAGTTCACCACTTCCTTGCAGATTGGTATCATCGTAGTCTTCCAGGGTGTTGACGTGAGGTTTAAACCCAGGAACGTAGTACGGCCCCCCGGGCAATATACCTGACCCTGGTATTTCTACGCCATCATAATCTCTAGTAGGAATATCAAAATCAGATAAGCGTTGCCATGCATTGCTACCAGACTTGTTGAGGTTTAGCCAAGAGAATGTCAGTTCACCATCAGCACCCGGAGGATCTTGATCATTGTGCAAGATCATCTTAGTGAGCGTAACGCGGAGATGGTGTAGGTCAGTGGTCGGATATGCCCAGCCCACGTTGATGTGACGAGCATAGACTTCAGAGGGTGATATGCCGCTGCCTGCCAACGGAATGTGTACATGAACGCTGTTATTTAGCAAATTGGGTGTGAGAATTGGCGCGATGTTAATTGTGTTCGCTGGTCCATCTGTGATGGACCAAGTGTAAATAGCTGTATCAGAGGGCTTGGATGGGAGAAGAATGTCAAAATCGAAATCAACATCGATCGGAGAAGTTCGGATATCGTGACCACCATTCGCAACCAAACTTGAATTATTGAGAACTTCAGTAGCGTAGCCACCGTCACCATGAATGTAGAGATCGGTGGCAGTGGCATGGACAGGAACACTACCTGTATTAGGCATTGGCATAACCTGATCACGCATTGTGGCAAAAGCGCGTGGTGGATGAATTTCGGAGTTATACCGAGTAATGCCATCGACATCTTTGGGATGACCAGCGTCGTAGATCCAGTTACCTTCCACCCAAACACGATCGCCAACACTAGGCCAGACCCACTTGGGGAAGATGGGATTAGCACCATCCCCTCCATGCTCAAAGGGACGGATGCCAGTTTCCCACTCAACTTCGATTTCACCAGGGTCGTTGATAATTGAAAGGAGATTGTCATAGGCAGGATCAACCCTTATATGAGTATTTTGGTCGTGGCTGTCATGGACAACGGGAAAATCAGAGTGGGTGACAAAGCTTTCGGTAACCGTACCCGTTACAGATTTATATTTCTCGTTAGGGTCAACCCATATCCATCCTGCTGTAGGATCAGCAATAGCTAAAATAGCGCCAGCAACAGGACCTGCTACCCCAGCTACTGCTAGTAGTCCGGGGAGGCTAAAAAGATCTGGTACATCTGTAACAGGGACACCAGAGAGGCTGTTTTGTTCTATCTGAATAACTTGCCCATTTAATACGACAACAGCCGAATCGTCCTCAGCTTTTAGTGCTTGGAGAGTTACTTGATCTAGATAAATACCTTGAGTTAAAGCTGAAAAGATTGCACCCTCGTCTCCAGGTGAATCCAGTGTATTGATCTGAGAATCAATAAAGTGCCCGATTTCCTCTAGTAGAACATTCGCAATGGCTCTAGTGTTTTTTGCATTTCGACTGACATATTCTTGAGAAAGATAAATAGCATTAGTCTGAGCAGCAAAAGCACCATTCGCTTGATTAATTTCTGTCCTGGGGAGAAGCTCAATTGCTGGGACATCGATAAAGTTTCTAGATGCCCACTGAGAAAGTAAATAATTTAGTTTGGTGGTGTCAAAGCGATCTCCAAACGCTACAGAAAGTTTTTGTACCACCGTTTCGTCAGTGGCAAAAGCAGTGAGCCATTCTCTAGTACTGGAAAATGCTTCGTTAATTACTGGGTCTTCAGTCAAATCACTCAATCGAAAATTCATCATGACAATCCTTCCAGAAACTCAGTTGGTAGATCAGGTTAAACACTGTAAATTACAATGTATTCAAAAATACAGACTTTTCTTCATGTGATAGTCATAGCTAGTTCATTAGTCACTTTTGGTGTAGGCTGAACCGGTGATGGACCGATTTGAGCGATCGCTCGGGGTTGCTCTTTATTTGCAATCTCGAAGGGTTGACATCAGGGAGAGGGACAAGTGGTGGCGAGCGCAACTTTTTAAGATCAAGCGCGACCTCGACCGTCTGTTAGTTGGTTGAAGTAGCAAGTTTTATCCATAAGTCATTTAGTCGCAAGGAAATCGGCAGCTAAAGGATGTAAGAAACAAGAATAGAGTTAAAGTACGCATGTGAATAATTTTTATTTTTAGTAAGTATAATCGTATTAAAGGTGGCTGACCATTCATAGAATGTAAATATTTATCTGAAATACAGTTGTGAGCAACCATACACTTGGATGATTTTTCCAAATTCTTGTGGATTGCTAACACGCGCCCTTTGTGCCATAAAGCGAGATCGCCTAGAGCAAAGGGATACCTATACAGCACGTCTAGGGGATTTAGGCATTATCCAAAAGCTACCAAGCTTTGAGGTTAGTGGCAGTTGAAGAAGTAAAGCTGTTTTGTAGAGGCGACTCCTTATAGCAATTCACCTCATTTCGATTGTCTAAATACCTTGATATAAAAGTACACTCCTGCACCGCAGGTTAGCAGACCACCAAGAACCCAAGGAGTCAAGCTTAGAAGCTGACTTTGTTCCACTCCATCTTGTGGGGCTGGATTCTCTGTCTCCTTTGGAGATGGTGTAGGTGAAGGAGCAGGAAAATTAGTATTCTGATCTGCAAGAAGCACGCGATTGTTCCAAACAACCTTGGCAACTTCTGCTTCTGCCTCTTCTACAGATATTGGAGCAGATAGCCAATGAGAGGCATCACGGCGTTTCCGTAGCTTTTAGTTCAAAAACGACTCTAAGCCTGAAAGCCTCTCTAGATTTGACTTGCGATAGTTGATTTCTCGGTTTCCCTAAAGCCAGAAACCGCTGGATGCATCTGGTTTGCAAATATCTCGATTAGTCCTGGTTCTCTGCGGGTGGTGCAGAGGCTCAGGAGGATGAGACTGAACGGCAAGCGTTGCTGAGTCAGGCGAACAACTCATTTTCTGGCTCTGTGCGATCGTCTGTCAGTCTCATGAGTTTTCGACGTTACAGCGTACTACAAGAACAGGATTCAGTCCGAGGTTAGTCCAGCCTGTTTTTGAGACAGCAGATTTCAATCTGAGACAAGCGCCAGAGTTTGGTGGCTCGACCCACTCAATGATTTACAACTGGAATACAAATCTAAAACTGCCTCTAGAAAGGCAATTCAGGCATTCATGCTCAACCCACGTGAAGTTTGAGTGCAAGCATGCCCACTAACACCACCAAGCCAAGCGCTCGACGGAAGTAGTTGACCCCCTCAAACATCTCCTGCCATGCCCAAGTAAACAGAGCGCCGAACGCCACTAAATCTACCCCGGTCTTAAGGTTACCGATGGGAAGTATGAGTTGGAGTGAGGTCGCTGCCAACCCCACTAGAAGTGGCAGATTCGGCATCTGAGCAATCACAATCTTGCCCTCATGGTCACGAAACGTGCGATCCAACAACGTGGTTGCCTTCGCCTTACGGTTCTCTGGATTGGAGTTCAATTGGGACGACATCTGACCTGCCTGAATGCTATTGGAAACATATACTAGCGCTGCTCTGCCCACTCGGTGCCTGACTAAAGTGAGAGATTGCCAAGGTGATCGCGAACAACAGGATGAAAGGTTGATTCGATCTGTGGGCAAGTGCAATTCGTTTTAGAGAAACCAAAATTTACCGAAAATTTGACCAACCCGCTTCCAGGCTTAACTGAATCTACTTTACAGATCATCTCAAGGTCAAAATCGCGGCTCGTCTCTGCTGGGGCGTGACCTCCAGATAGCGAGATAGCTCATTCAGCGACTCATGCCCCGTGATGGACGCGATCGTCTTAATGGGAATGCCCTTTCCGTGTAGCGAGGTCGCGAGCGATCGCCGAAAACTATGCGTCCCAACACCTCGCAATTCTAGAGCCTCGCAGACTTCTTTCAGCTCTTTTGCCATTCCCTGGCGACTGAGATAACCGGCTTGGCGAGACGAGGGAAAGAGATAACCTTCCGAGGGCAACTCAGCATCCGAGAGGATAGCCACCAACTCTGGGTGCAGCTCGATCTCACGAGTGCGCCCTGTTTTAGTGTGGGTCAGCGTGATCACCTGCTCATTGAGATTTAGGTTCTCCACTCTCAGTTGTAGTGCTTCCCCCATGCGGCAGCCTGTGAAAGCAGCGATCGCCACCGCAAAACAGTAAGGCTTTTTGCACAGTTGGATCACCGCGTCGATTTGGTCATTCGTCAAAATGGCGGCTTGACCTTTTCCGTTCACTTTGGGCACGATCGTTTCCTGGATGCGACTTTTTCAGTTTAGTTGTCGTTGTAGCTCTAACGTCAACGGGAGATTAGCGTTTTTAGCCGTTTTAGGAGTCAGAGTGCCTGAGCGTTGAAAATTTCTACTCAGCTTATAAATCCAATTGTTCGAGAAGTGGCTGAAAGCCTGATGCGGTCGTAGCTTTACCTGTGATTGATAAGTCTGTCTTATCAACTAGCACTATGAACACACTCAATCTCGAAAGGGACGGATGTCAACTGGCTATCGTGATTTTAGAGCGATTTTCTACAGCGATAAGATATAAAAGTGCAGCACTGTGACCAGCGTGAATTAAAATCGGTCGCATGATCATTACTGTTACTTCATTTAAAGGTGGCGTTGGCAAGTCAACGACCGCAATCCACATTGCTGCTTATTTAGGAGCGAAGCAAGGCAAGAAGATTGTTTTAGCAGATGGGGATCTCAATCGCAGCGTAGTTAGCTGGGCAGAGCGGGGCGACAACCTCCCCTTTACTGTTTGCGATGGTAACTCAATTCCAGATGAATATGATCATTTAGTCATTGATACTCCTGCTAGACCGTCTAGCGATGAACTCATTGCTTTAGCTGACACTTCTGACTTATTGGTAATTCCAACGACACCAACGACGTTTAGCTTAGAAGCAACAATCGGTACGTTAAACGAGTTGCCCAATGATAGCTACAAAGTCCTTCTAACCTCTGTTCCTCCCAGACCGAGTAAAGAGGGAGATAAAGCTAGAGCAGCGCTGATTCAAGCTGGGCTACCGCTGTTTAAGGGATGGATTAGACGGTTCGCAGTTTATCTCAAAGCCGAGAATGCTGGGTGCCCAGTCTATGCAGTGAAAGACCCACGTGCTGTGGATGCTTGGAGCGACTACAAGGCAGTCGGGAAGGAGATTCTAAGATGACCGACCTCAGCAAAATTATCGCGGCTGCTCAGAAAAAACGGGGAGAATCTCAACCCATCAAGTTGCAAGATAGCACCTTGCTTCTGAAGCAGATCAAGCACCGCGAACAAGATACCCGCCCCCTAAACGCAACTCATGTCCAATCTCTTGCGGAGTCGATCGCGGTTTTGGGACTAATTGAGCCACTCGTTTTGGATATCCAGGGGCGATTGCTAGCAGGTGGGCATCGACTTGCTGCCATTCAGTTTCTTGAGGAAACTCAACCTGATAAATATCAGCAACATTTTCCAGACGATCGTATTCCAGTTAGATTGCTTCCCTTTAATGCTGAACAAGATCCAGACTTAGCTTTACAAATCGAGGTGGCTGAGAATGAGCAGCGGAGAGATTACACAGCCAATGAAGCTAGAGCGATCGCGGAACTTTTACGGACAGCAGGATACTTGGACTTAAAGGGAAGACCGAAGAAGGGTGAGAAAGCTTTGATGCCAGCCTTAACCGTGGTAGTTGGAAAAAGTATTAGAACTGTGCAGCGCTATCTCAATGAGGCGCAAGAGGAAAGTACGACACGTGACACCCTTTTGGATGATGCAACAGAGAATACAAAAAGTACGACACGTGACACCCTTTTGAAACAAGCGCTTTCTAAACTCAGTCACTGGCAAAAGACGGAGCCATCCACTATCAAGGAAAAAGCGCTCTTAGAACAGTTACCTGAACTGATTCGCCTAATTGAGTCTGTGCTCAACGATTGTATAAGCGAGTAGTCATGATACACGCAGGCTAGAAAGCATGAGCGGTTTATTGCTGCTACTTGAGATCTGCTCTCTCAAAAACTGGCTGGACTAACCTCGAACTGAATCCTGCTTCTGTAGTCCGCTGTAACGTCGAAAAATCCTGAGACTGACAGATGATCTCAAAGAGCTAGGAAACGGCTGATTCGCTTGACCTAGTAGTGCCTACAGGTCTGTCTCATGTTCTGGGACTTCTGCACCCTCCGCAGAAGTTCTACTCCGTAATCTATCTTCGATAGATTTTTTGAAATTCAACCTAGTCAAAGCTTTTCAGCCTATCCTGCACTTTCTCGCCCGTATATCGGCTCAACCCCCATCTGGTAAAAAGCCAATTCGGGATATGCAGAATGCTAAATAATGCCAAACTGATGCATTCTTGGCAGTGCTGGAAGATGGCTCAATATCTGTAAGCAGTTAGAGCGGACAATCCAGCAAAGAAGTTTTTGTGAGCTTTAAGATAAAGCTCACAAAAACTTCTTTGAATCTTGGGGTTTTCACCTAAGTTAGGGGAATACTTTGTCAAACGCGTAAAATCTTGACCAAAATCTTGGATTCAACCAGTAGGAGAACGTTTGATGGAACCCGTCACCCTCACCATCGCTGGGGCTGTCACAGCCTTAGTTATTGAAGCTTCTAAAGAAGCTGGTAAGTCAATCGTCAAAGGAGGCACTGATCTGACCAGCAAGCTGGTCAGTCTTATCTACGGTCGATTCCAATCAGCAAATGTCGAAGGGATTCTAACCCAAGTGCAGGAAGAACCGACTGAAACTAATAAAACCGTTTTTTCAAACGTGTTAGCAGGAGAACTGTCTAAAGACAAGGACTTCACTAATGTGGTCGCTGAACTACTTAAGCAAATCAAGGCTGAAGGTGATGAAATGATTCAAATTGCCTTAGTTGACATTGAGGTGGAAGACAGGCTTGAAGTTGGAGATGTGGTCCAGAAGTCTTTTGGTCAGTCTTCGAGCACTCAGGAAGCCGCAAAGAACATCAAGGGAAAAAGCATCAAAATTGGTAATATAAATCAAGAAAAGAATTAAGACGGCTGTCAAATTACACTATATTACTGGGCTAATTAAACGCAATGGCTAAGGACAACAAACAGGATAGTAATTCCAAAGAATCACCTCGAAAAGAAACAAAACAAGAAGCAGTAAAAAACGTTTTTGCTCAGGGAGATATCTCGATTGGAGACATTACGCAGACTATCAATCAATACACGCAAAAGCGTGAGATTGAATTCTTAAAGCACACAAATCTTAAGAAGTTTCAATCTCCTTATTTTCCAAGACTAACTCGCCTTGATGAAACTCTTGACAATATTCAAAAACACCATATCTCAGTGTTAGGAGGTAGCCACGCAGACAAATCAGATCTAGCATGGCACTTCGCTATTCATCTTCAGCTATCAATATGGAACAGTAACGTTTATGGATGGGAGTCAGCGTCAAACACTAGAGAACTTATTGCAGCAATTCGCGAAGAAAGCAGCGTTACTGCGTCTATAGATAAAGAGTCCGTCAAAATCTTTGTTTTACTTAACTTAGATCCTCAAGATGTCACACTAGATGCGTTAAAAAAACTTGCTAGTGAATACAAAATTTTTATTATTGCAACAACAGAAAGCCCACAAGAAAAATGGAGTTTGAGCCAGGCAGAAAAGAGATCATGGCTTGATTCAAACAGCCTCTCATACGAACCAAAAGTTCTGGCTCAAGCAGCGATCGCACGTATACCCGAAGGAATTATTCTCAGTTTTGAAATGCAAGCAGAACTCCGCAGACTTGTTGTTGAGCAACTGCACACGGTAGCAGACATAGATGCTTGTATCGACTGGTTGAAAAATTGTAAGCAAGCAATCTCCTTAAATGACATAGATGCAGCCATTCAAAGTGCGAAAGAAGACAAGAAAGAGCGGCTGAAGAAATGGTTTCGAGCCTTAACTCCACGAGAACAGCTACTCGCGTTGGGAATCACGCTGTTTAACGGGCTGTACACAGACCAGTTTTTTGCTGCGTTAGAACGAGTGGTTAGGAAGGTATGGCAGCAGAGAGATCCCTCTCTACGGGCACTCGATCACTGTGACTTAGAGAGTCTAGGCAACTACTATGAATTTTCAGAAGTAACGAAAGACGATGATTTCGTGCTTCGTCGTCTGAACGTGAAAGATCCTGAATCTGGAAGATTGCTTCTCTGCATTGCTTGGGAAAGCCACCGTAGGCAAATCATTACAGCCTTGGAAGAAATTGTTCAGATTATCCAAGACTCTGCACAAGAAAACTTCCCCGAACTCTCCGACTGGACAATATATGGCAACTTTGCACTCCAAAAACGGCTTTATGAAGGAATTAGTGAGCCATTTGCTGAAGTTGGCTTAGTAACCGCCGAAGCAACTTCACCTGTGCGGGACCTCCTAGTAGCACTGGTATCAGATAGTGAATTTATTGTTCAGAATTTTGCGGCTACTGTTTTGGCTCACTGGTACAAAAGCGATGCTGGCAAACTTCTAAGGACACTCCACTTCTTCTACGACATTGTGATCGACAGCCAATCAAACCAACAAGATTTCGACTCGATTACTCGACGAGACCATGCTGGAGCTACGGTCGCTCTTGCGATTAGTTACGCGTCCTTGAATGATTTGCCTAACCAACTGCATCCTAAACTCCGCGATTGGTTGACAACATTATCCAACAGCAAAAGTTACCTAGTCCGTACCTACTTTGGTTTCCACACTCTAGCCTACGTCGTACCGAGGCACTTACCCCAGATTCACTCAATCCTTAGAGGAATAGCAGAAAGGCAGAACGATCTAAGCCTTGCAATCGCTCAAAGTATTGCTTCTGCCTACAGCAATTATCCTGATGAAGTTTTAAAGTACCTGAAATTATGGGCAGAAGACGGCAAAAAAACTACCTTACTCTGTACGATAGCCAGAATTTATGGACTCATCGATTACGGCATCCATCCTGGCAAGCTCACACCCCGATCTGCTTTTGAGCAGCTTCAAACATTTTTGAGAGATGAGAAACGTTCGATTGTCTGCAAGGCAGTGATTGAAGGAATGAGCGATCTGTTAAGGCAGGACTGCTTGACCATTGCGCCGTTACTAATGACTCAGGTTCCGCGATTCACGAAATCAGAGCGTAATCAACTCATCACCCATCTGACCGACATCTATCTCGCACAACGAGCACAGCTAACAGGCGGTGAAGGCTTCTGTGACGTAAACAAGGTTCGCTATCGAATCTGGATCGACACACACCGACCGCTCACTGAGATTGAAATCGTCTTGCTCCAGTGGCTAGGACAAACTCAAAATCGAACAGCTCAACAAATTGCCACCCAAGCAGCGATCGAGTTTGCCAGAGTGCTGGACATAGGCGAAGACACAGAATTAAGCCGATTGAGAAATCTTCAATCCTTGCCAGTAGATAGGGATGGAGTTTTGCAAAGAGACAACAGCAACCCTTGGCACGAAAACTGGCTAGCACCCGTTGCTGCTTGGTTGGCTACGATGCAACAACAGGTTTATCAACCAGCCGTACAGAACATTCTACCTGAAGCCCTGATCCACCATACAGAAAATCGGGCGGACATGAACTTTGTACTTCGCAAGTGGGAACAATCCCCAAACCAGTCGATTGGCAACAGTCTGAAACTCAAGCCAACTGCCGATTTTCTGCGACGTGGGCTATGGGTGATGGATAACAAAGCTCTGCTGATGATAGCCAGCGCAGGCGCAGCCATTCTGGGACTTATGACTATCCACACGGTTGGCAGTCAAATCACCAGCCTTTTGCCCAAGCCAGAACGAGCAACGGACAGGAAATCGGCAGAGCCAGCTAGAGCGATTGACGGGGGGATTTCTATCACTGGTACCACTGGAGTTAGCGATGTTGACTCTCCCAATTTTGACAAAGGAGAACTGAAAGTCAGCTTTGTCGCTAACGGCACCTCTGATGACCTGCTCTCCATTCTCAATCAGGGTAACGACCCTGGCAAAATTGGCATTGACGGCAGCCAGGTCTTGTACGGCGGCAAGGTGATTGGGTCTTTCACCGAAGGCAATGGCGAAAAACCTCTAATTGTGACCTTAAATGCTGAAGCTGGACCCGAAGCGACTGAAGCCCTCCTACAAAATGTCGCCTACAAAAGTAATTCAGCCACAGTTACCCCTGGTTCTCGCACCGTCCAGTTTGTACTCAGCGATGGCAACGGCGGCATTAGCAAACCACTCACTCGTACCATTAGTCTGATTGCCAAGAACCAGCCCCCCGCGATCGCCGCTCCGGAGAGCTTTTCTACCAAAGAAGGAAGTTCTTTCAACTATGGAAAGGTCGAAATCAGCGATCCGGACAGTCAGACGGTGACAGTTCAACTCAACGCTGGGAACGGAACACTTTCCGTGAAAGGCGATATTCCCAAAGGACTCAAAGCAGAGGAAATTGGAGGTAATAACAGTAAAACCATTGAACTGAAGGGAGCGCTGGAAAAAATCAAAACTACCTTAGCTAACCCATATGCCATCACGTACAAGCCAAACCCCGGCTTTGCCGGGGATGACTCTCTCAAAATCACAGTTGACGATGGTGGATCAACTATTTCAAACAAAACCGCATCACTGGTCTGGCCACCAGGTGCTCAAGACTCTCAACAAGCCAGCAAAACCATCAAAATTGCTGTCATCCCCCTCAACCAGTTCCCGATTATTACTCTTCCAGATAGCAAAACCGTCGATGAAGATAATGACTTGAACATTGGTAGCATCGTTATTAAAGATCCAGATAGCAAAGATGACAAAGAGGCTATCACTGTCACTTTGAGCGTAGCGAACGGTTCCCTCAAAGTGAAACCCAGTGTTGCTGCTGGATTAAAAGCAAACGACATCAATGGCAGTTCATCTTCTAGCGTGACTCTCAAAGGCACAATCTCTGCTATTAACACCTCCCTTGCTGACCCTGCTGCTATCACCTATCGTGGCAAGCAAGACTACAACGGCAGCGACTCCCTCAAGATCCGAGTTGATGACGGTGGCAAAGGGGCTGAAAAGGTTCTGTCAATCATTGTCAATCCCGTCAATGATGCGCCTAATATAGGCGCATCCCAACCCGACAAGCGTACTCCTGAAGCTCCGCCTAACATCTCCCAATCCAGCAGCATTACTCAAGAAGAAGCTCTCAATGTAGTTCGTAGATACCTCCAAGCTAAACGAGAGATTTTTGCACCACCCTTTTCACGTGAAGCAGCTGCACGCTACACCACAGGCATTCTTTACGATGACATCGTACAACCTGGAAAAGCAATCGACTCGCTGACTCAAAAAAATCAGTACTATCAATACGGTAATCAGCAACTCAAATTTTTAGGCAGCTTTGTTTCCTCTGATGACAAGGCATCCATCAATGTGTTAATTACTGAAGAAGTGACCCTTTACGAAAATGGGAGCGTCAAAAGCCCGGTCAAAAATGACCCTAAAAGCTATCGATTTGATCTGAGGCTTGAGAATGGCACCTGGAAAATCTTTGACTACAAAGATTTCAAATAGAGTGCTGTTTAGTAGTACCTGCTCTAGTCATGAAGACTTTCTTGCTTAAGCTTTGGTATCGATGGTGGTTCTTATTCATTGCAGCCCTGATCGCAATGGGCATATGTCTTAATGCTTATGTTGCAATGCGACTCACTCCACAGAAGCTGTCAGCTACTTCTCAGCCCACACCTGTCTATGCTAATAAATCAAACCAAATTAGGGCTTCAGAACCTGTTGTTCCCCAGAGTTCTCAGCTTACTTTCAGCCAGAAGTTAATACCAATAAGTAGAATCCCCTTGCTAAACCACCTTCCATATCAAGAAGGAGATTTCAGCAAAATGCTTCTTGTCAGCAGCTATGCTCAGGGGGAGTATCAACGGTTTGAGCACTTGATGCCAGAAGCAGCCTTTGCGTTGATGAAACTCATCTATGCTGCCAGAAATGAAGGCGTATGGATTACCCCGGTTTCTTGCTTTCGTAATTTAGAGGATCAGCAGAAACTCTTTACGGCTCAGATTCAGCGTCGGGGTTCTCAGGAAGCCGCTGCCAAGGTCAGTGCTCCACCTGGGCATAGTGAACACCACACAGGTTATGCAGCCGATCTAGCCGATGGTCACTTTCCCAAACAGGATACTTCACTAGATTTTGCTAACACAGAGGCATTCAAGTGGATGAAGGTTCATGCTGCAGAATTTAAGTTTGAACTCTCATTTCCAGAGAACAATTTTCAAGGAGTCAGCTATGAGCCTTGGCACTGGCGATTCACTGGAACATCAGAAGCTTCAGAGATTTTCAGCCATCACCCCTAATCACCTCGCAACCAGAATATGGGGTCTCAGTAGCAATGGAACCGTTCTTCGCCTTAAAGCTGTAATGGAATGTTGTAATTCTGATGAAACCCTTTCCCACCCCCCTTTTACAAGCTTTTGTCCTGTACTTAGGTCATGGCAAGTTTAGCTGAGATGGAGCGAGAGCTAAATGCGGAGCGAACCCGTGCTGGTTTGGAAATTGCCCGTCAACTGGGGCGCACGGGTGGGCGCAAACGTCAGATGACCGATAGTAAAATCGAGTCGGCAAAGCAACTGTTGACGAATGGGGTGCCTCCTCGTGACGTGGCTAAAAATCTTGGCGTGTCTGTACCGACGCTCTACCGCTGGGTTCCAGCTTCTTCAATTCCTTAACGTGCTATACTTTCCGTTTTCTGTGTCTACCCCAAAAGGCGGTCACTCGGAACCCGACCGGGAATTCCGCCGAGCAAAGCTGCATGGGGCTAAGCCAGTGAATCGTTAAACTAAGTGACCCCTTCACAGGAGCCACTTAGTTTAATAAAGCTACGGGAACGCCAAGCCGATCGCCTAAACCGTCACAAACTGGATATCGGGAACGCGATACATTGGTTTCGTAGGCTTCTCAGTGGTAATAAATTCATCAGCTTCCAGCAAAATTGCAGCCGCAACGTTCAAGGCATCCAGCCCAGATAATCCGTAGGTGCAAGCCAACTGATAGGCGGATTGGGTGAGTGTCTCTAAATCACTCATCCAGTGAGTTACACCTTGAAAGAAGGCTTCGTAGAACTCACTCTCTAAGGTTTGTTTGTAGCAGACTGATTTTGGTAGGACCTCTAATTTAATAAAAATGCTGGAGCCAAAAACGCGATCGCTATCAGCCAAAATATCCAAAGCCAGTTGAGCACGAGGGGAGTTTCCACGTGCAGCCGCAATCAGAATACCTGAATCAATGAAGGAAAGAACCACTAGTTGATCGCCTCTGGCTCGCCCCGTCGTTCTGCAATTTCCAGTTCTAGCTCAGTGTCACTCAGAAGCGGCACCCCAGATTCGATGATTTTTGTGCGAATAGCCCGGAGTTTTTGCCCCAGTGGACTATCGGTGTTAGGACGGCTCAGGCGATCAACAAAGGCTAATGCTTCCTGTTGCTTGTCAGGGGGGAGATTACGCCACTTGGCTATCAATAATTCTTCGGTCGTCATGATTGCCCTCCCGATCGCTGCTTTGATTTTACGCCTTTGCCTTTGGACTGGGTAGGCTCCGCCCGCAGGCGCTCTAGTAATACCGCTGCTGGTTCATCGTTGGGATCTTGGGAAACCAACTCACCTCGGAAGGCTTTGGAGAGGGTGGCTTGGTCAAGCCTGTCGCAGAGCTTGCTTGCTTTTTGATACTCATGCGCCATCAAATCAATTGCTTTGAACAGTTTTTCGATTTGCCGAACAATTTCTTTTTGTTCTTCTATCGGAGGTACTGGTATTGGAATATCTTGGCAGATGCGTAAAGTCAGGTTGAACTGTCCCGCCGTTGCTTTAGCCTCTTGAATACACCAATTCACTGTTTTCTCAAAAAGTAGGTAATTTGAGATAAACCGATCTAGTATCTTCGGTCTCGCACGAAATATAGCTATTGCCTGATTAATATTCCATTCAGGATATATTTCTGGAACAATAGATACTTTTCCCAGTGGAGGACCAACAATATTCATCAAAACATCGCCTGGATAAACCCTGGAACGTTTTAAGAACTTTTCATGTGTTTCTAAATCAACAAAAGTTGGATCGATAGAGAAGTCTAAAGTACCATCAAAGGTTAGGTTGTAGACCTTGATAAAAGGTATGCCTGCATCAACACTGCTCATTTTATCTTTAGAAGGTGTTGTGCCTTTTGTAATATGCTCACAGACTTCACTCATTTGGTGCCATTGCCATTGATGAGGAATAGACCAAAGCCCACTGCTGATATACCTATTAACTTTTTCCTGTCTCCAACCTGCTGTTAGATCACCCCGAAAAGCAGCGGCTAACATGGCTTGTTTGTAGCGATCGCACAGCTTGGGAATCCGCTCCAACTCCTCACGGGCACGACGACTACGGGCAAACAGGCTGTCCAGCTTGGCAACAATGCGGCGTTGCTCGTTGACTGGAGCTAATATCAATGGTGCCTTTAATCCAGCCTCGGTTCCAAGACGCGGCATTTGAATACCATGACTCACCGATTCAACGTAGCTAAGAAATTCAGAATGCTTAAGCCAATAGAAAAGATACCGTTCGTTAATCGCTAGGTTCGGCTTGAGAGGAATGATCTCGGTTGTGCAATATCCATCTTGGTTCGCTATGAGAACTTTATTAAGATATGGACGAAGCTTGCCATAGAGCACATCACCTGCTGCAAATCTATTCTTGGTACTTTTTGATTGACGTTCTGCAAAAGTTAAACGCTGTAACAATTGTGACGTATCCTTTTCAATGTCTTCAAGCTCAAGTACCCAAGCATCGGTGGGAATCTCACTCGGTTCTGCCTTAACTGTTTTCCCGTAGTCGATTACCTCTCCAAGAGTTAGCTCTAACCAAGATTCAGGAATCTCAGGTCTATTATTTGTGCTGCTGTTTCCTGCTGAGGGTTCGGTGTCGATTGAACCGCTCATAGTGTCCCTGCCTCCCAATCTGCTAGCGGCAAGCCCTTTACTCGGCTTAACTTACTCACGCTGGTTCTCCTGTTTCTGCCAACGCTTGCATCACTTGCAATCTCAAGACGGGAAGATCAAGCGTAATAGTTTCCCAGACAATATCAAGGTTTACGCCAAAATAATTATGAATCAGCTTATCTCGTTGACCAGCAATCCGTTTCCAGGGAACTTCGGGAAAGCGAGTTTTGATATCGAGCGATATATCTTTACTGGCTTCCCCCAACACTTCTAATGCGCGGACTGTGGCATCTTGCGTTTTGGTATCCACTAAAAAATCTTCATAACTAATATCTGCAATGTAACTGGTTGCTCTTTGAATGGCATCTAGCATATCGGCTAAACGCTCACGATCGCCCCGCCTAGACATAAACCAGGCTCCGGGTAATGCTCTCTGCTATCGATCGATTACGGATATTCGTAACGCCCGCCAGCGTCAGAACGTCCACTTTTCTGCCTAAACAGGCTTCTAGATAGTCACATAAATCAACAAATTTTAAGCCGATCGGTTGTTCAAACTCGATCAGCAAATCAACATCACTCGTTGCCGTTGCAGTCTCCGTCGCAAATGAGCCAAATAAACCAATCTTTTTGACATGATAGTGATTGCTGAGATGAGCGTGATTTTGCCGCAAACAATCAATAATCGTTTCCTTTGTTGCATTCATCGCTCAATGATCTCCGGTAAAACCTGTCCCTCATCTTCAGAGTCTAGCTCCTGACTCAACATCTCAATTTCTGCCAAAGCATTCCGCAAATGGGTGGCGATCGCGGCAGCAATCTCCTCTGGCTCGGTTAGCTCGTCTTCTGGGTCATTGCTGGTGTCGCGCAGCCATGCGATATCCAAATTGTCATTACGGGCGGCAATCTGCTCACGGGTAAAGCAACGGAACCGCCCCTCTTCTCCTAAATCGGTGCGCGGTGACTGACCAAACGGATCATCCCCAAAAGCAGCTTCAAACGGCGCAAAATCCGCCACCGTTAACAGTCGAGTCTTACCAAAGCTGTTCATGTTTGCCCGCAAGTCATAGACCCAAACATTTTTGGTATTGCCGCGATCAGTCTTGCCCCGCGTCAGAAACAGCACATTGGTTTTCACGCCCTGAGCGTAAAAAATCCCCGTCGGCAACCGCAAAATCGTATGCAGTCCACACAGTTCCATCAACTGCTGCCGCAGCTTCCGCCCCGTATTGTCTTCAAACAGCACATTGTCTGGCAAGACGATCGCTGCCCGTCCACCAGGGTTCAAAGCGCGATAGATATGTTCTACAAACGCCAACTGCTTGTTGGAGGTTTCTGCTGTGGTCGAGAAATCCGATCGCGTCGGTCGTCCGCCACCCTTCTTCGTCCCAAACGGCGGATTAGTGAGAATTACGTCTGCTTTGCCCAATGTTTCCCCATCCGGCGACAGGCTATCCCCACAAAGCACGCTGCTTTCAATCCCATGCAGGATCAGATTCATCAAGCAAAGTCGGTGGGCATCTGGCACCAACTCCAGCCCTCGATACGCTTCGTGGCGCTGGAAATGCGCCTGCTCCTTGGTCAGCGTGTAGAGATCATTTGTGTGCTGCTTAATGTATTGATCTGCCGCCACCAGAAAACCACCCGTCCCCGCTGCCGGGTCTTGAATCACCTCACCCGCTTGGGGCTTTACCAGCCTGACAATGCAATCAATCAACGGGCGCGGCGTAAAGTATTGCCCTGCGCCTGATTTCTTCTCAGCCGCGTTCTTCTCCAGCAACCCCTCATAGAGATTGCCTAAACCTTCCTCCCGTGCCGAAAACCAATCTAAGCGGTCGATCGCATCCGTCAACGCCTTCAAATTGGTGGGCTTCCGCAGCCTGGTTTGAGCGTCGGTAAAAATCGAGAGCACCACCGGATCGACAACCAGCTTCTGATTGCCCAGATCCAGCAAAAGCTGCCGATAAAACTCCAACTGTTCCAACCCTTCACGCTGATGCAATCCAGACCAGCGATAGGCATCCGGCAAACGGCTTTCACGTCCAGTCTCAGCCAGCATCTTGAGAAACAACAGATAGGTCAACTCCGTGACATATTCGTTGTACGTGATCCCGTCATCGCGCAGGATATGACACAGGTTCCAAAGCTTCGCGACAATATCACGGGTAACGCTGCTGGTACTAATTAAGCTGTCTTTCGCCACAGTTCCTCGTTTATATCGCCTAAAATCGCTTCCAATTGTCCATCAAAAATGCGGTTGAGCCGATTAAACCCGCCATCCGCCTGGAAGGGTTCTTGATCCAGCGCGGCGCGATCGACAATCACCTCACGGGCAACCTGTTCGCCAATTCGCTGCAACCAGCGGCGCTGCGGGTCAGTCCATAAGCGCTTGCCCATCATACGCTTCATGGCGCTCCTGACGCGATCGTCGTACGGAACCAGCGGATCACCCAACGCCGCCTGACGGATAAAGCCCACGATCGAGGCAGCAATATCCTCACTCCTGGCATCCTGCCACGCTTGACGCAGGTTCGTTTCGGAGTAGCCCATTTTATCAAGCTCCAGCCGCAATTCACGCAACTGGGCGCGGGTTAGGTCACGCGGTCGCTGCAACACCACCGTCAAAGCTGCTAACTGATTGACGTTGTTCTGCACATAGGCAGTAAAGCTGTCTAAAAAGTCATCTGGTCTTTGACCACTGCCATACCCACGGGTCACAGCCACGACTTCATCCGGGTGGTGAGAAATGGGCAGCACACTGCCACCACCGCCTTCTGGGTTCCAGTCCAAGAGTCGCCCAACGCCGGGGAGTCCTCTCACCCAACCCGCCAACTCCGGCAGGGGAGTAGTTCTAAACCGCTCTAACGTGTCTTCCGGCGTTTCACCACTATGCGCTTCATAGCTTTCCCTCGCCTGATCAGCCAGCCGACCCAACTTGCGACCCAGCTTGACCAAAATCTGATCCCGGATTTCAGCCCGGTGATCATTCTCCGTGACCTGGGCAAACTCATCAAACAACTGCTCTAGGGAGATCGTCGGGTTCACTACAACGGGCTTCATCTCCGTCAGAGTCTGCAACCGGGCATACAGATCAACCGCATCAAAAATCCGAAAGGTTTCCTTACCAATTTCATTGCATTGCCGGGTTGCCCGCCCGATCATCTGCTCATAGAGAATCCGGCTGTTCACCCGCCGCAAAAAGACCAAATTAATAATGCTAGGAACATCAATGCCAGTGGTCAACAAGTCAACCGTCACGGCAATCTTGGGCATCGCATCATTGCGGTAAGAACGGATGAGGTCACCCACACGATCGACGCTGCCAGTCAGCTTCCGAACAGCAGCATCTTCAATCTCGCCGTAACGCGCTTCCATTGCCTTTTTCACCTGCTCGACCACAATATCGGCATGAGCATCAGTGACCGCAAAAATCAGCGTTTTCCCTGGCAGGCTTGGATCAATATGCTTAGCCAGTTCTGTGGCGACTGCCTCATTGAACGGCACCGTGATCACCTTCTTATTAAACTCATCCACCTCAAAGTGCAGATCGTCAGGCGCATGGGTCAGATCAACCGCGCCAGTAGCCGTATTGAGCACTTCCATCCGCTCACCAGTCCCAAACTTAATCCCGCCCTGGCTTAAAGCTGTGGTGATCTTAATCGGCGGTTCTTGGTCAATCAAAAAACCATCGACCACAGCCTCTCGGTAAGAATATTTGAAGATTGGCTCCCCAAAGATTTGCACGGTATGCAGTGCGGGGGTGGCAGTCAGCCCAATCTTGACGGCATCGAAATGCTCCAGCACCCGGCGATACTTGGACACATAATCATCCTGACTGCGAAAACTCAGTTCAGCATCAGACATCTCTCGATCGAGCAAATAACCTCGATGACACTCATCAATCAACAGCAGGTCATATTGGTCAACGGGTGGCACATTTGCGGGTTCACTAGCGTAAAGCACCCGTTTCACCAATCCCTGAATCGTGCAAATATGCACTCTGGTTTCTGACTCTGGGGTGACATCTTCCAACCCCTGCAACCCGAAAATATCGCCAAAGGTTTTAGCCGTCACGACCTTCGTGGTGCGAAACTCACCCGCCGCCTGGCTACCCAACGCACTGCGATCAACCACAAAACAGACCCGACGGAACCGCTTGGCAGTCAATAAACGATAAAGCAGGGCGATCGCTAGCTTGGTCTTACCCGTGCCCGTTGCCATTGCCACTAGCATGGCGCGGGTATCCTGTTCCAAGGCGCTTTCAATGGTCTCAATCGCCCGCTGTTGATAGGGACGCAAGGGAAAGCCAAACTGGTAGGGCTGAGTTTTTAGGGCAGCGTGGGCAGCTTCCCGGTCAATGCCGAGTTGCCCTTCCAATCCCGCTGGCGTGGGCCACCCGGTCAGGGCACGGCGGCGATTCGTCAGTTTCCGCACATCCCGAAACCAGATCCCGCTTTCCGTCTCAAGCTGCTTTAGATAAGGTCGTCCATTCGTTGCAAAGACAAACGGCACCTGAAACTCACCCCAGGCTCCGCCGTCGATCGCGGCAAACCCATCACCCACCTGAAACCCTTTCGCGTATCGCTCCGCCTGATCGATCGCGGCTGAAACATTCTTCCGCCTGCGCTTGGCTTCAATAAAACCAATACAGCTTGTGCCCACAAAGAGCGCGTAATCAGCAATGCCTTTGTTAGCTGTTGGCCATTCAGCGATCGCTATGTTCTTACCCTTGGCTGGTCTAACTCCCTGCCCGTATCGCAAATGCCTGGTATCAGCCAACCAGCCAGCATCCCGCAATTGCTGATCGACAATCGCCCGTGTCTCATCCTCATCCAGGTCGATAACTGAAGCGGCTTGATCGGCAAGAGATACGATCGCAGCAGTCTGTTGGGATGGTAACTGCTTAGAGGCGGATTGGAGTATGGCCAACTGTGCTTCAAGGGCTGATCTTGCCTGCTCAGACTCGCTCGCAAGCTGCTCCCACAAGGAACGCTCTTCGGCTTCCTGCCGGACTTTCTCTTCGGCACTAAGTACTGCCTTAGCATGTGACTCGGCTGATAACCTCGCTCGCTCTGCCTCGCTGCGCGTTGCTTCAAGCTCAAGGCGCAGACGTTCCAGTTCTGCTGCTACAGCAGCACTGGCAACAGCCGGATTAGGTGGCGGCACGAAAGCGCCCGCTTTGAAGCTGGTGTCTGCGCTGAAGGTGCGGTGAAACCAGATAGCCAACTGTCTGGACATCTTTAACATAGTCAGGGCTTCTGCATGGTCGCCCGTATAGTCATGGGCAGCCTCGTTACCCACAACCCTGATCTGATAAAACAGATCAGCAACTTCCCGCGTGATCACTCGTTCAAGCTTCAAGCGGCGCAATAAATCCACCTGGACTTCTCTGGTAGAGACAAACAGCCCTGTTTTAGCAGCGGTTAATTGTGCTAGCAGTTCACCAAACTGCCGCAACTTAATCAGGCAGGTGCTGGGGTCATCTTGGAAATAGCGCTCAGCTAAAGCACCAAGACGCACTAACTGCACGTCATGCGATCGTAAGAACTGAAAGTTGGCTGATTCTACTGTCATATCTTGCGCCAATCACGTTCCTGAACAGGCTTTGGCTCTGCCTTCTTTATGGTTCCCCAAGAGCAGAGCAATCAACCGCCATAACCTTTTACCTCGAATAAAAGCATCATCCTGAAAATTACAGCACAGCGTTCCCATAACGTTTGGGTCAAAAACGACGTTAGGGAATTTTAGCTAGACACATAGACAAGGTCTGGTCAAGTCTATTTTCGCTAATACTACAAGCTGGACTTACTTTTGAACGGTTACATCAGGCATTGAGCCGAGATACGTGCGAAAGTTTATCATATGGGTGCTAAAGTCCTTCACAGAGGGGCTTTCAGCAACTGACTCGAAACAGGGCTAATTTTGTTGGTTAGTTGCTCAGCAGGCAGAAGCAACTGCTGCGTGATGCGATCGATGAGGGTTAAGAGGCAGGCAAGTAGGGCAGGAAAAAGCCCTTAGTCAGGTGTGTCGTGTCCATAGTGTGGACACACGCTGCCTTTTACCCCTACTTACCTGTCTCAGATTGAGACCTGCTGTTCAAAAACAGCTTGGACTAATCTTGACCTAAACTCTCTTTCTGTAGTCCGCTGTAACGTTCAAAACTCGTGAGGCTGACCGACGATCGCACAGAGCCAGAAAATGAGTTATTCGCTTGACCCAGCAACGCTTACAGGGCTGTCTCATTGGTGGTGTTTCAGAAATGTTGCTGGATGTGCCGGATGTGCTGCTAGGTTGCCCTTCTGTAGAATTCAACAACACGTCTAGACCATTACCCCTGCAATCATCCGCTCAAACTAGAATTAATTGCAACTGACAGCAGGCAAGAAAACGAACGTTTTCTTGCCGCTTCTGAAAACCTTTCTGGAAGAGCGAAACTCCTCCGTTTTGGTGTCAAGAAAGTCGTCTATCTTTCAAAGTCAACAAACCCAGATGCACCACGAGTTTCTTAACGATTTCTGAACTACTTTTCCTCTCCCTCCTATCCAGCAATGGATGCAGCCTATTTGCAATTAATCCTGGCTGGCGTGGATGATTGCAGGTTCGTTGCACCTTAATCTCGGCTCAGTTGCAACTAATGCTGGTTTGAGTGTTTTTATAGTTGCAGTTAATCCTGGTTTGAAAATGCGATGATTGCAGGTTTAACGCTTTATGATTGCAGGTCGCTACAGTTAGACAGCGCCATAATGCACACTTACCGAATGGCTGCTTTGTTAAATACACGTTTCGGTTTTTCAGTGTTTGCAGTGTTTGCAGTAACTTTTGGACGATTGTCCGTTAATTTTTCAAAAAAACGTTTTGCAAGAATATACCTGTGACACTCTATGAAACCTGAGAAAACTAGCCAATTTGAATCCAAAAAGTGGGCATAAGAATAGAAGGCCATTTCAACATCGCTACGATCTATTAATTGAGCAGAAATGTAGTGCTCCATACGATCAACAAGGTAGAAAAACCAATCAAAACAATCACGAATAAAAATTTCAATATCTGACTCACATTCCGCCTGCTCTTTACCTAGGGTATCCAATATCATCTGCCATGTGATTACTTTACGTTCTCCACTTGGTAGCTGATACTCATGATGAGCAGCGTACCAATCAAGCATCGTCACAGCCTGTGATGCAAACTCGTGTTTGTGTATATCTGTGAGAAGTTCTTTGGCTGCGTTAACACGCTTCCAACGGAACTCAATCTGACGTTGCTTCCTGTTTTCACGCATCTCATGGATTGCTTTAAGCGCCGCAATACTACCGCCGATAATTGCAACTGTTCCACCTACAACTTGAAACCAGTCTTTGATTATCTCTTGCATACTTTTTCTCACTTATGCTTGCAAAATTAAGTTTACACATAATCCTATCCAAGATGCCTCTGCAATGACTTCTCGCTTGCTTGCTTCTGGACACTAACAGGTAACCTTACCCTATACCCCACAAATTTTTAGCTGTCTAAGGGGTCTCAGGTCGAGTAGAGAGGACTCCTGGAATGTTTAGGCTTGCTTTGTATTCCCCGTTGCTCTCACCTTTCGGAACGCGAGAGTGTCACAAGATTCAGCCCTGCATCGTGGAGAGCCTCATCGATCGCTAGTTGCTCGCCTTCAATCTTTTTAAGTCGCTTCATTCTGCCTCCAGATTGAGATATTCCATCAGCACACTTTCAATCGATTCATAACTACTCAGCCATCCAAGACAAGCGATCGCGGGGTAGCTTGGCTCTTGAGTTTTGTAGCGACGGGGGAACTGAACAATCGATTTCACCTTCCACATTTGCCCCTGGTAAGGGAACTCTTCACCGACCGATGGGAAGCTGCTGAATGATAGGATAAATGCCCCGTGAGCCTTCCTAACGACTTCACGAGCTAATTTATCTCTCACCTCTTCTGGCAACCGACAGACACATAAAACATGGGTACGAGTAGATTTAATCTTATGCCAGGTGATTGACAGCACATCCTCTTGAAACTCAGGCATTTATAGACACCTTTACCTAATAAAAATTAGTTGATTTGTAGAGCGGCACGATTCTGCATAACTGGGCGGCACGATTTGGCACGATTCATCTGGCACGATTTGGCACGATGGCGGCACGTATTGATATTCCGTCCGTGCCGCTCTCCGTGTCGTGAAATCGTGCCGTGCCGTGCCAAATCGTGCCAGAGAGAGAAACTATTAAGAGAATAGATGCCTTCAAGAAAATTAGGTAGGCTGATTCCATTGGATTCTTCCTTCATCGACGATGCGAACAAAAGGAGTCTTAGAGACAGTGTTGATACTCTGCCTGATGTCTCCGATCGCGGGTGCCTTACCAAGCGTTTCTCGGATGAATCTGTGAGTTCTAATCGCCTCGTCGCTATAAGATTTATCAGGGTTCTTTTGCAGCAGTTCTAGAATGGCTTGCCCCAGTTCAAACAGTTCTTTCTTCTGCGCTTTGACCTCTTCGACACTGGGCTGATTCAAACCAATCTCAGGCGCATCGTCGTCAAGCTCATCAGTTTGAATTGGGGTTTTGGCAGGTTTCTCTGGATAGGTTTCTAGCTGACTTTTGCCAACAGTCGAATCAGCCTCGATCGTGCGGTTGTCTCTGTCAAAACCTGAATGATTCTCAAGTTTGGGCATGGGGAGCCAGCGCGAAAGTTTCCCATCGTAGAAGGCGCGATCAACGGGTGAAGCCTTCATAATCGCTCTCAGTTCATCCATGCCTCCAGTGGGCGGTGGAACCAATCGAGTCGAAGTCAGTGCCTCGATCGCAGTGGTGTTTTTGGGGCTGATGAGGGCGATCGCTCTCAGATTGCCTCTCACGCCTCCGCCGAAACCAAGATCAGCAACTTGCACTGATTGAGACATGGCCCAAACCCAAACCCCTTGAGAATCACCCTGAGCAATGATGCCTGAGACAAACTTCTTCAGGCGTTGAGGTGCTTTGAAATCTTTGTGAGCAAGGGAGATTTCCACGGATGCCGCTAACATCTCATCGAAGATTAGGAGCTTTGGTGCAGCCAGCTTTCTGAACTCATCCATGCAAGAGAGCAACCAACTTGCACCCTCGTCTGGGTCGTCACAGTCCATCAGGTTCATAGACAACTGGTTGCGGGTTTTGCCTAAAAGTTGATGCGAAATATTGAATAGCAAGGTCAAATTGAGCTTTCAAAGGAAAAGAACGATCTGTTTTGATCGTCTCCCTGCCA
>Ga0209511_1000818_pt1 | contig 29143 bp, 23 predicted proteins | sample SSSSmetaG_FD_184141 | JGI IMG/M metagenome (GOLD analysis project Ga0209511, IMG submission 184141) | Glacier valley bacterial and archeal communities from Borup Fiord, Nunavut, Canada, to study Microbial Dark Matter (Phase II) - ​SSSS... | ecosystem: Environmental > Aquatic > Freshwater > Ice >... | reverse complement strand
TGCCGCCACTCACCGGGACACACCACCAGCTATTGGGGATATAACTCTGGAAACTGAAGGCAATCAGATTGCGGGTAGCATAATCCAACGAACTCTGACTAAACAGGCTGTCAAACAGGACCGATTTGCGCCGAATTTCCTCCTCGGCATCACGGGCATATCGCAACACTCCTTCCAAACTTTTGAAATATTCCAGATACTTGAAGCGGTAGGGTTGGTGCTGCACTTCCAGAACGGCATCGGGCAGGTAGGTTGCCAGCAGAAATTTCGCCGAAACGTGCCGCGAACCCTGAATTCTTAAATCCGCTTCCGGGCCACTCTCGTCAATCGCGTTGAGTTCGGAAAGCGGTTCGGTGGGGCTTAGATAGGTCAGAGAAACGGTGTTGCGGAAAACTTTGCTATTGCTTAAACTGTCGCTGGGTTTGCGCGGCCCCCAATGCCCCACTACCATCTGATAATCCGCCGAATACCACCAACCTAAATCGGGCCAGGATTCGCTAAAACCCACACTGGTTTCCTGGGTCGGGTCGGATAGCCCTACAATCAGCTCTATCGAATAATTACTGGGTGCGAAAATCTCCGCATCAATATAGAAAAAAGGGGCAGTCGAGAGTTTTGTATCTCTGGGGTAAAAAGGGGCAGTGATAGTAAATTCGGCCCGAAAGCCCAAAGCCCGGTCACGTGCACGCCACTTCACTGAGGTCATGGTTAGTTCCTGTTCCACTTCAGGGAAATAGGAACCATTGGCGGTGTATGGCAACATTTGGGTAATGACCTCCGCCAAGGGCGTGCCGTCCTGATTGAGTTTGGTGGCCTGCAAGCCCAATCGCAAATCCCACTTACGGTCATAATATTTACCAAGTGGGCTGAGATAGATGCATTTTTCGCTAGTACGGGGAAAGTGAATCGTGAAACGGCTTCCCAGTTTCCCAAGCATAGTCTCTATCGGTAACATTCTTTTCTCCTGGACTCAAGTAATCTAAAATCGAATATCTAAAATCCAAAATCAGCTAAAGTTCTATCCAAAAGCGTCGAATCTTGACCCAACCCTCCTCAGCCTTTACCTCAACCTCGTTTTCAAACACCCCGCCGTTATACTCGATAATTTTTTGCGAGGCTGTGTTATTTACGTTACAGGTAAGTAGGGCGCGGATTAGTCCTAACGCTCTGGCTTTGTTCAAACCCAACCGTAGAATTTCCTTGCCGTAGCCACGTTGCCGCAAGGCGGGCCGGACTTCATAGCCGATATTGCCACCTAACTGTAGTAGTTGGGCATTAAGTTCAGGCCGAATGGAAATTCTACCAGCAAATTCAGTGTTAGCAATCAGCCAGAGGGTTGTTTCGGGTACTCTGCCGGGTGGCACATAGGCCAGATTACGCTTTTGCAGGATTTGCCGAATATACCCCTCGAAATCAGTCGTGATTTCTTCCAAGTTCAAGTCAAGTTTTCGGCCTTCGGCTTGATCCTCAGCTAGCCCTGCCAGAAAGCTTTCCCGATAAAGCGGAAAAGGGTCAGTCAAAAAAAGGTTTGTGGTTACCATAAGCTATATCGCCCCCGAATTTCTAAGAGCCTGTATTTCCTCCGGCGAGTAGCCCAGCTCCTCCAGAATTTCGTTGGTATGCTGACCTAAAAGGGGCGGGGGCATGTCAATTGAGGGCGGAGTCTCACTCATATGGAGGGGCGAACCGACCAACTTGAGCCGCCCGATAGTCGGATGCTCAATCTCCTTGACGATTTCCAGAGCTAGAGTATGGGGGTCGCTGAAAACGCGGTCAAGGGTGTTAATTGGCCCGGAAGGCACATCCGCCGCCTCTAATAATTCCTGCCATTCTTGAGCAGGGCGACTCAGGAAAATCTTCTCCATAATCGGAAGTAGCTCCCCTCTATTCAGCACCCGCCCGGCATTTTCCCGAAACCGCTCGTCCTGTGCCAGTTCAGGCCGCCCCGCCAGTTGGCAAAACTTGGCAAATTGCCCGTCAGTGCCAATCCCCACCGCGATGCTAATATCCTGCGTCTCAAAGGGTTGGTAAGGCACAACTGAAGCATGGGCGTTGCCGTAGCGGGTCGGCACTTTTCCCGAAATCAGATAGCTACTGGCAATATTAGCTAACCAGGCCAGGGCACATTCGTAAAGCGAGACCTCCAACTTCTGCCCTAATTTTTCGGGGTGACGTTCGCGGGCGAAAAGAGCCGCCAGAATCGCGTTGGAGGCATATAACCCGGTAGTAATGTCAATAACCGCTATTCCTACCCGGAGTGGATCGCCCCCGGCCTCCCCATTAATACTCATAATCCCGGTTTCGGCCTGTATCACAAAATCGAACCCGGCTCGTTCTTTGTAAGGCCCGGTAGAACCATAACCGCTAATCGTACAGTAAATCAGGCTAGGATTAAGCTGGCGGAGTTCCTCATAACTAAGACCCAGCCGCTCCATATCGCCATACTTGAAATTTTCGACAAAAACATCAGCCTCCCGTACCAATTTCCGCACCACCTCCCGCCCCGCCTCACTTTTGAGGTTAAGGGTCAGGCTGCGTTTATTGCGATTGAATACACAGGTAATAGGCCGCCTCACCCCCGGCAAAAGGTGGCCCCAGGCCCGACTACCATCCCCCGCCCCCGGCTGCTCCACTTTGATAATATCCGCCCCCAAATCCCCCAAAATTTGGGTACAAAATGGCCCAGCTAGAATCCGACTCAGGTCAAGTATTTTCACTCCCGCCAAAGCTTTAGCCATTCGCCATTCCTTGAGTTAAAAGTCGAAAGTCAAATATTCACAAAGATGGACAGGATAAACAGGATATTTGAAGAATAGTAGGAAGATGCTCCGTCATCCGATAAATATTACAAGACAGAGCCTGCTCCTACAATTTTTCTTTATTCTGACTCCTGACTCCTATCACCGTTTGGGCAGTTTTGCCACGAAATTGCCGGAAGCCTTTTTATCGCCCGTCGCGTCGGTGGCGGCAATTGTTACCTCAATAAGCCCAAAACCCGGCTCGTCAGCCTCGGATTTCTTAGTTACCGTGCCACTACAGGTAATAACATCGCTAATGCGAGTCATACTCTGAAAGCGCACCCCAAAGCGCGAAAGGGGTAACGGCCCACCCAAATAATCGCTGACGAAATGACCCAAAAAGCCCATAATCAACATCCCATGTGCAATAACCCCACCCGTCCCACCAGCCAGACCTACCGCCGGGTCAGTATGGAGCGGATTAAAATCACCGGATGCGCCAGAATAACGCACAAACAGGTTATGAGCAACGGGGGGCTTGGTCAGCGGCGGCAGAACATCGCCAACCTGGACATCTTCAAAATAAAGTTTAGATTGAGTTTCTATCATTTCGCCACCTCCTGCCGAATTACAGCGGTTTGCCGGGTTTTTAGTACCGCCGCCCCATTCTGGTTAATATAATCAAACTCAAAAGTTACAAACTCCAATGACCCGGTGCGGCCCTGCTTTTCGTCCACCCCGGTCATAGTGAGCGTCCCGGTGATAGTATCGCCCGCGTAAATCGGCGCGAGATAGTTATATTCCTCCTCGCCGTGCAATACCAGATTGGGTTGAGTAATATTCAATTCCCGGAAGGTAATAAAGCCCCGGCGATTTCCCCAGAAACTTAACACTGTGCCAAAAGTGGGCGGGGCGGGCAAATCAGGATACCCAGCAGCACGGGCGGCGGCTACATCCTGGTAAATCGGGTTGGGGTCGCCCACTGCCAGAGCCAACTCCCGAATTTTGCTACGGTCTACCTCATAAGTAAAGGTACTGAGGGCTTTGCCAATCATCTCGCGATTCACCATCAAGCATGCTCCTTTGCAAAATAAAATAACGGTTGTCGGCGGGTAGTTGTCAGTTGTCGGGAAAGCTATCAGCCGTCAGCTAATTCTTTTACTCGTTACTCGTTACTTTTCGCTCACGACCGTGAAATCTTAACAAAGAGGCGGGCAGAGGGCAAATCAGATTTCCGGGCAAAAAAAGGGGCTGTGCGCTATTCCGCCGCAGCCCTTTAGAAACGTAGTTGGGTATCTGTCTGGATAATTACAAGTAGTAGAGAAATAAATTTATTGTTATTTCGTAGTATTTTGTGCTAGGACGTAATCACAGCTTCTCTACATTTCTATAATAACAGGCTTTTGTTACAAATTTTTTAAGAAGACGTGAGGAAAATATGATAATTTCCCGCTCTAACCATTTTTCCCGGCCTTAGCCTATGCTATAATATTAAAAAAAGCTAATCAGAATACGTCATCCCGGCATCACAGGAGGAATAAACAATGACCGAAAATATTACTGAAACGATTACTACCCCCGATGAAACATTATTTACTGCTATCGAGCCTGCCAAATTGGCCGCAATGATTGACCATACCAATCTAAAACCCCAGGCCACCGAGGCTGATATTAAACGGCTATGTGAAGAAGCCCGCTTTTATAGTTTTGGGGCGGTTTGTATTAATCCATATTATGTAAAGCTGTGTGTGCGCGAGCTGGCGGGCACCAGCACCAAAGTTTGCACCGTTGCGGGGTTTCCGTTAGGGGCAAACGTGGAAGCTATCAAGATTTCCGAGGCTCAAACCGCGATTAATCACGGAGCCAAAGAAGTGGATATGGTAATAAATATCGGATTACTCAAGGCTGGGGAATTCGATTTAGTCAAGCGCGAAATCTCGCAAATCGCCCATCACTGCCATACCGGGCGGGCTATCCTCAAAGTTATCTTGGAAACAGCCTTGCTGGAAGATGATGAAAAAGTAAAAGCTTGCCAGTTAGCCAAAGAAGCCGGAGCAGATTTTGTGAAAACTAGCACTGGCTTTGTGCAGGGGGGCGGGGCGACCACCAGAGATGTTCGTATGATGCGGCGCGAGGTTGGCTCAAAAATCGGGGTGAAAGCGGCGGGGGGCGTGCGTAACCTCGAAGATGCGATGAAAATGATTGCGGCAGGAGCTAATCGCCTGGGAACTAGCAACAGTGTCAAGATTATGCAAGACTTGCTGGAAACCAACAGTAACTCCACCCCCGCCGGAACCGAAGAAAAAAGCGACTACTAAGGAGCAGTATGCCTAAGTTCCGCAAATATTATTTTATTGTGTTAGCCCTAGGTCTAATCGGAGTGGCTACGTATGTCTTAGCTAACGCTACAATAGCTTCTAGCGAAAAAAGTAAATCGAGCCCTTCAGCTCCCCTTGCCTCTCAACCCTCTGAACAAACCACCATACGCACGGGCGATGGTAGTTGGCTCTGACTAAATCAACAACTACAAAGTAATGATATTTTCGGCGTAAACTGTGCAAGTGCCAATTTTTGTAGCATGGTTGGGGATAATGGTACCGCAATCTTTTATGAAAACGGCTTTTGGTTTTCCCAGGCACCCAATATTAGTACGGCTTTACGTGCTGTAAGTTGTTTAAATCCCAATTTTTGTCTGGCAGTGGGTGACTCCGGGGTAATCCTGAAATATGATGGAATTTCCTGGCTACCACAAACCTCCGGCACTACTAACCCGCTTTTTGGTGTTAGCTGTGGGACTACTACTTTTTGCGTAGTTACCGACGGTAGCCCAACCGCTTATCTTTATAATGGTTCAAGCCTGACTCCTCAAAACAGCGGAACAGCGGGCTTAAATAGTATTAGTTGTGTAGGTGTAAACTTCTGTGCCAGTATGATCAGTGGAGGTAGCGATTTAGGGATTTTTAATGGTACAAGCTGGATGACTCAATCTAGTCAAGCAGGCCCTCTAATGGCGGTCAGTTGTACCAGTAACACTTTTTGTCTGGCGGTAGGTGATGCCGGTATAGGCTCATCGGCTGCTCGTTATGACGGTACTGGTTGGGTTAACGTTGACCCAACCCTTGGGGTAAGCGTCCATAATGTAAGCTGTGCAAGCCCGGATTTTTGTTTGGCGGGTAGCCCCAATGTATTTGTATTTTCTTACATAAATGGAAGCTGGGGTTATAGAAATGATGGTCTGAGTATACCAATCAGTGGAATCAGTTGCCCAAGCCCTACGTTCTGTTTAGCGGCGGGAACTTTCGGAGGAGTTTCAACTTTTAATGGCACTGCTTGGACTTATATTGGTAGGCCACGAGAACTTTTTGACCGTACAGGGGTTAGTTGTTTTAGCGAAACTTTTTGTACTATCGTCGGAAGTACCCATCCCACAAACTTTGATGGTTTTAACTTAACCCTTCAAAACGACCAGGCTTTAGTAGGAGACACCCAGGCCGTTAGCTGTCCAGCCAATAATCGCTGTTTTAGTGTTAAACAAAATGGGGAAATAGCAAGCTATGACGGTAGTGTTTGGTCAGTTCATTTTAGCTCTAATATGACCTTGAATAGTATTAGTTGTTCTAGTTCAAACTTCTGTGTGGCGGTGGGTTTGGGTACTGACCAAAACGGAAACTTTAGCCTGATTTACCGTTATAATGGCACTGGCTGGAGCCAGCTTGGTTCTAATTCTACCAACGCCTTAAATTCGGTGAGTTGCGTTAGTTCTAATTTTTGTGTGGCAGTTGGAAATGGTGGTTTAGTAACTTTATACAATGGCACAGTTTGGACACCTCAAATAAATACAAACCCGGCAAATTTATTTGGAGTAAGTTGCAGTAGTTCTACTTTCTGTATGGCAGTGGGTGTAACCGGGAACATTCTTAAATAGAATGGCACGACATGGGTAACAATGCCCGCTGTTAATAATGCGGATTTACGGGGAGTTAGTTGCCCGACTATAGTTATTTGTTACGCCGTTGGGAATAAAACTGTTCTCAAATACAGTGGCACAACCTGGTTTGTCGAAAACGCCGGGATGGGTGAGGGGCTTAACGCTATAAGTTGTGTTAGTGAAATCTTTTGTCTAGCGGTTGGTTCGCGTGATACTATTTTAGCTAAATCCAGCAATATTGTAACCAGTCTGGCCGATAATAATGTCCCTGGCACTTTGCGATACGCCCTGAGTAATGCTACACAAGGCCAAACCATCAAAATTAACATTCCAAACGGAACAACCATTACCCCTGGTAGCCAATTACCACCATTACCTCTTAATGTTAAAATTATTGGCTCTTGCACTACCAACGGCCCAGCAATAACTATTAATGGTAATGGTCTTTCTGCTAATGGCCTGACTTTAAACGGCAAGAATAGTGTTAATGGCCTAAAGATAACCGGGTTTGGAGGCAAGTTAATAAACTTTATTGGACTAGGGAATAAACTTAGTTGTGTTTCGGTAGTCAGGTAAAAAAGAAGGATTTGAAATGTTGTAGGGGCAAACCTTGTGTTTGCCCTTTTGAATATGGTAGACACATTGGGCTACCCCTATAAGATTCCCAATCATTCTTTGTAGGGTCGGGTTTGTAACCCAACCCGGTTGGTTTCAAACCCACCAATACGAAAATCCCCAAAAGAAAAAGGGTAGACACAGAGGTCTACCCCTACGAGATTCCCCCTTCCGCTTCAGGGAAGAGGGCGAGGGGGTTAGGTCAACTCAGCACTTTACTTCGTCACCGGGAAGTTGATGTAGAAAGTAGAGGTTGACTCCTTAGTCGAAGTTTTGCTGGCAGCCGCTAAACTCTTCAACTGAGTTATTTTGTCCAAAGCGGCATTAACCTCAGTTTTGGACTTATCATCGCTCTTGACATTCTTGGCAACCCCAAAGGCTTGCTGAATATCCAGATAGAAATAGCCCTGATTGTCGGAAGGCAAATTGCCCTTCAACTTGTTAAAGTCAGCGTAACTCGTGCTACCACTAAAGTTTGCCCCACCAGTAGTGGCGGTAATCAACGCCTCAGTTTGAGCCTGTGAACTGCTAACAAAGGCGTAATTGTTGGCAATCCCCAGATTTACCACAAAACTTTTGTCCTTGTCAGTAATGGTCGCTGACTTATAGCTTACACCCTTGAAGGTCTGAGCCTGGAATTTTGCCCCGTTGGATTTCTCAATCCCGGCAGCAATTTTGTCAAGGGAAGTTTGGCTCGCTGTTTTATCGCTCACCGCCGTTACCACCCCAATAGCCAGAGGCATATCCTGACTGGCTTCGGGAGTGGCGAACAGGGCAAACTCCCCAGCAAAGAGGCTGGCAACATCATTTTCCAGACTCAAGCCGCTATTCTGCTCAAACTCGCTAATCTGATCTTTGAGCTTTTTGGCCTGGTCAGCCGGAAGTTGCTCAAGCGACTTGATAGCCTGGGTATAAGCACTTTTGCCATCTTGCCCATTGCTAAAGAAAAAGGTCTTGTCGGGCAACACACTCAGAATTTTGCTGGCGTTAGCGGCCTTGCCAAAAGTTAGCTTCTGGTCTGCCGTCAGTTTGCTTTCGTTATAACTCTGGTAAGAGTCCACCCGCATCCCGTCGTCGGTGGTAGCAAAGCTCAGGCCCAGACTGCCCATATATTCCGGCACAGTTAGTTTCATGCTGGATGGCTGGCTATTCTTGGGGGCTGGAATAGAAGCAATGGCTTTACCTGCCGCTACGGTATCGGCATACACAAAGCCCAGGTTACTGGCGGGCAAATTAGCCGCAACCGTCTTGTAATCAGCTTTGCCACTCAAACTGGTAGTCGCGTCCTGGTCAATCGCCGCTTTCACCAGTTTCGGCCCAAGTGCGATATACATTCGATTAGCACTTACCGCCGCCGAAACCTGCAAAACCAGCACGTTCAGGTTATAAATCGTAAAATCTTTGTAGGTCTCGGTAGTGGGTTTTATCGGCAAACCCGGCTGTTCCAATAGCTTCTTGATAAAAGCTTCCGCCGTAACCTTATCTTTAACATCAAAAGAGATTAAGGCCGGAATTTCCATCAAAGCCAGAGGATTAGCGGTGCTGCCATTAGTAGCACTACCAGCCAATTTAGCCAGCACATCTAGGTCAGTCAGGCCAATCGCCAGTTCCTTACCTAGCCAGGGCTTGACATCAGTATCAAAGTTAATCGGCAGACTCATGCTGTCGAGGTTAGGAATATTGATGTTTTTGGTAAGTGCTGCTAGTTCCGGGATATTGGAAAGATATTTGGTGATATTCTGCCAGCCCTTAACCTGATCGCTAGTTTGGTCAGTGTTAAGGCTCAGATAGAGCGCGGTAGAGGCGGGATAGTTCGCCGCCAAAGTGCTGGTATAGCCTAGCTTTTGGTTTGAAGCGGCGGCGGGGGAGGAGTTAGTAGCGTTATCGCCACAAGCCGCCACCACCAGGCTCAAACTTAGCAGGGCTACCAACAATAGTCCCAATTTTGAATAAGTTTTAGAAAGCATTGTCAATTTCTCCTGAAAATTCCATAATATGGCCTAATAGATTGCTCCACGTTTATATACGACAGTTAGACCCGCTAAGTTACTAAAAAGTTTCCCGAATTTTGGCTTCTAATCTTCGACTTTTGAATTCTAATCTTGACCTTCGACTTTCAACTTGGTACTCGGTACTTCCTGACTATTGCCTACCCCTAAGTTTTATGTTAAACTGAAAATGCACATTATTATGTAGAGTCGAATCATCTTTCAGTTTACTGACGCTCACGTTACAAGGACGCGCCGGGATGAAGTCCAGTTACTACTCGCAACACCGGGGCCAGGGATACTATAAAAAGCCACCAAAAAAAGGTTTAGCCAAAAAACCCTTACTTACAGGATTAGTGCTGGGCGTATTGGTGGGAAGCCTGGTGCTGTGGAATTTATCCAGTGCCCCGGTTTTACGTCCCTACTCGGTAGAATCTGCCTTTCTAGCTGATACTCCCGCAGGTAGTCAGGGGCGTTATGACCTCGCGCCTAACACTCCCCAACCCGCCAAATCGGTACGCCCACCTGCTAATCCCTCAGCGATACCCATCGAAAGGCCCACCACTACCGTTGCCAGCCAGACCTTGCCACCTGTGCCAACCTACGCGGCTGCGCCCCCGAACCTGTTGCCCGGAGTGCCGATTGACCCGATTGCGACGGTTGGGGCGGGTAGCCAGGCCGCCGATGATACCAAAGAATATCCGATTTTGTTCGAGAAACCCGCCTATAACCAGCCCGTTGGCCCGGTTACGGTCAAAAATGGACAGTTGGTGGATGGAATTGGAGCACGTTTCTTCCTGGCAGGGGTAAACTACGAAGGCCATACTGACCGTGCCTGGGTAATGTGGAACAATGACCGCTTCGACCCGGCCCTTATTCAGCAAAATTTCGCCTCGGCCTCGGCAGGGGGCTATAACACCGTGCGGGTTTTCGTCCAGACGCAGTTGCGCGACGATATTCTGGCAGGTGATTTCTTCAAGTTAGATAAGTTAGTGGATATAGGTCGCAGCAATAACGTTTTTATCCTGCTGACGATGGCAGATTATGACGAACAGGATTTGCGGAAACTGGCGAAGGTTAACGCGCTGGTGGGCGAACATTACGTCAATAATCCTTACATGCTGGGCTACGACCTTAAAAACGAACCCGGTTTCTTCCATATCGCCGGAGCTACTTACCCCGACAGCGTAATTCCGCCCTTCCAGACCGATACTCTGATTAAAGCCTATGGCGAGCGGATAAATCAGAACGCCGCCGACGCTTTCCGCCGTACCAGCGAGGGTTCGCGGGTGATTGGTGGTAATCTGGACTCGCGCACCGCCTATTATCTGGCAAACTCATACTATTTATATGAAGACTATTTGAACGATGCCACTACCTGGGCCGTGAAAAACGGAGCTACCAGCCTGGACTATATGGGCACGCCCGAAGCACAGGGCAAGTGGAAGGTTTTTCTGGATGCCGCCAGTGGTACGTTACAGTCCTGGTATGACGTGTTGCAAGGCCCTATCCGCCAGTTTGATAAGGTTAAACCGATAACGACGGGCTTTAATAACGGCTTTTTCGCCCGTCTGCCCGCTAATAACAACATGAGTTTCATCTCTTTTCACCGCTATACCCCGGTAGGCGCGGACGGTCTGAAGGCCACTTTTTCGATACTGGAAAGTTTGAAAAAGGCTCTCCCCGGACGACCAGTATGCCTGGAGGAATTTGGCTATAGCAACGCCGACGCGACGGGCCGCACCATCACCCCTAGTACAGTCGCCAGCCACGAAGCCGCAATCTGGCTCTATCTCTACGGGAAGGGCTACGCCGGGGGTTACAAGTGGATGCTCAAAAACTTCTCGATTGGGGCGAATATCTACGAGAACAATTTTGGTCTATTTGACGATAGCAACCAGCCCAAAGCTTCTTTTTATGGTTCCCGTGCCGTTTTGCGAATGGCAAATGCTAATCGCGCTGCCAGTGGCGATTTTAGCGCGCTGGAAAACACGGGCAAAGATGGTAATGTTAACTATTTCTGGACTTCTGGCAACGGCTTCTTTGGTAATTCGGCCAATTTCAGCAACAGCCGGGTGAAAATTGAGCAGAAAGATAGTCTGCCCTGGGCGGTCTGGTGGCCTAGCAACGGTCTGGGTCAAGTTCAGGTGGCAGCAGGGTCGGCAGCCCGCATAACGATTGACCTACGCAGTGTTTTCCCTAATTGGAACGCCAAACAAGCCCCGGTAATTCAGGTTGAGGATGGACAAACCCCGGCGGTTGACCGTCTCCAAACTGGTCAGATTTCGTTTAACGCCAGCCCTGGCACGGTCTATACTATCAATTTGCCAGTGCCGCCCGTTACTTTCGCCAAAGCTCAACCGCTAGGTGGCCCTAACACCATCTACTTCAAAGAGACTGGGCATAACCTGTCGAACGCCTTCCGCAACTTCTGGCAGCAGCGCAACGGGCAACTATTGTTGGGTCTGCCCATCAGCGAGGAGTTCCAGGAGGGTGGCTTGTCAGTCCAATATTTCGAGCGGGCGCGGCTGGAATTCCACCCCGAATATAGCGGAACAAGTGCTGAGGTTCAGCTTGGTTTGCTGGGGCGGTTGGTGACTGCTGGACGCTCCGCCACCGAAGCACCTTTCAGACCTACCCCCGCTTTCCAGACCACTACTGACCGAATCTTCTTCAAGGAGACCGGGCATAGTCTCTCGACGGGTTTCAAAGCTTATTGGGAGAAGTATGGCGGTCTGGCCCAGTTCGGCTTCCCCATCAGCGAGGAGTTCCAGGAGCTCAATCCCATAGACGGCAAGACCTACACCATGCAATATTTCGAGCGTGGTCGCCTGGAATATCACGCCGAAGCCAAAGGTACGCCCTTCGAGATTCAGGCCGGGTTGCTCGGTCTGCAAGTCCTCAAGGCGCGGGGTTGGATTCAGTAATAATCTAAAATCCAAAATCTAAAATTAGGGGCAAATTCGTAGGGGCAGACCAATGTGTCTGCCCTTTTTGCTATTGAATTTCATGGAATGATATGGTAATATTTTATATCAAATCCTGTTGAATTGTAGGGGTGAGTCTGTGACCCACCCGGTAGGGTTGCAAACCCTACCCTACAAATTATTATCAAGAGCGTCTTGAACGAGGTTTGTTTATGACTCCCTTAACTCAAGAAACTTGCGTGGCTTGCAACAAAAACTCCCCCAAGGTTACGGTAGAAGAAATACATGAGCTTAAACCCCAGATTCCCGATTGGCTACTTACCGACAATGACGGAATTCTCTTGTTGCAACGCCTTTACCAATTTCCTAATTTTGTCCAGGCATTAGCCTTTACTAACAAGGTAGGAGAACTAGCCGAAGCCGAAGGCCATCACCCCGCTTTGTTAACCGAATGGGGCAAAGTTACCGTCTCGTGGTGGACGCACGCCATCCGAGGGTTACACCGCAACGATTTTATCCTGGCAGCCAAAACCGATAAACTTTTTGAATTAGCCACTAACAACCAAGAGTAATATGCAATGCCCCAATCCCCAATGTAATAGTACCTCTATCAAAGCCACCATTAAGGCTGTAATGGTAGACTCAGGCCCAGGCTTACTACCGAAAGTTTTCGCGCCAGTTGACTCTCGCAATCCAATATTTGCTTTTTTGATTACTAACTTTTTACTTTATTGTCTCGTGGTAATTCTTGATACTGGAGGGCTATCCCTTGTGCTTTTCGTTTCTTTAGTAGAAGGTGGGCTATTAGTTTATTACCAATCGAAAGCAGAAAAAATTAAGCTTTATATTTTTAAGTGTCGTAATTGCAAGTGCGAATGGAGTTTCTTTAGCCCAAATGCCAACGATACAGCAAAGACAATAAAATTGTATGAGTGGCAGTTAACTCAGGCTCAAAAACAAAATAAAAAGGTTGAAATAGGTTTTGCATTTAGTAACCTATCCTACGTAAGCTCTCAATTTTATGGCGATAGTCAGCGTGGGGCAGCTTTTGGTGAACAAAGTGTCGCAATATTAAGAGAATTGAATAACAAAAGGGGTATTGGTTACGCGCTTGATAATTTAGCCTTGTCCATGTTGTATTTAGGACAAACAAAAATGGCAATTGAGCTGTTTGAAGAAAGTTTATCAATAAGAAAAGAAATTAGGAATTGGATTGATATAGCAGTCGTTTATAATGATTTGGGTCATGCCCATTTAATACATGGGAATTTAAGGGAAGCCCGCAACCTCTTAAGTCAAGCATTGGTAACACGTCAAAAATCTGAGGATAAACAATCAATTTCTGAAACCATCCGTTATATAGCCGAATTAGCCGTTGCCGAGGAACAGTGGGAAAAAGCCACAAAATTGTTTGGCGCGGAAGAAGCCTTGCGCGAAACTGATAATATCCCAATTCCCCCGCTTGATATGCCCCGTTACGAAAAAGCCGTCGAACTACTCAGCCAGAAACTTGGCGAGGCTGTTTTTATCCCGACATGGCGCGAGGGTGGGAAAATGCCCCTTAACGAAGCGATTGCCCTGGCCTTATCTGAATAATGTGAGGGAAGATTGTTTTATTCCCTCTACCTTAGAAATGGGAAAGGGGAAAATTATGACCCCTTTTATCCTAACTCGTAAATCGAGTATTGGCCCTTTTCCTCGTAGATTTGTTTGAGATATTTGGCCTTGAGGTCGTTAACCAGACGGGTAGCGGCCTGGGCGCGTTCGGGTTTGGCGTAGTTGGCGTTATCCTGAATGAATTTCAGGCCGGAGTCCCAGAGCAGTAGATGGGTCACGCCTCGCCGTTTGAGCTCGGCGCGAGTCAGGTCGGCGGTGGGCTGATTATCGAGGAAATAGAACAACTCACCGCCGTTCAGGTCGGGGGCAACGTGGCGGTCAAAATAATAGCTGCGGGGCTCGAACAGGAAAAAAGTATAACTATTATCCGGCAATTTCTCGTTGACAAAACGAGCGGCCCGGTATAGTGGCCCTAGAACATTCTCGGCATAAACCTGCTTACTTTCCAGACCCGTCAGGTAGGGAATCGTATCATTGCTGGCGAACCACAGCCCCAAACTTAAAGTATTACCCAGGATAAACAGAGCCATTACTAACGAGGCAAAGTTCTTGAGCATCCCCACCCGCAAGTCGGGCAAAGCAGCCAAACCGTAGCCACAGGCCAACGCCAGGAACGGGAAAGTCGGCAACACAATCCGGGTGTGGTCAAGTTGGGCAGTGGAAACGATAATCGCAATCCAGCAAACGTATTGCAAACCCACACAAAACATCAAAGTCGCCACGCTGCGTTGCTTCCAGGCCGCCCAGGCTGCTAGAGGCAAAAAAGCCAGATAAAGCGGCGAGATAGTAGCGTCCATTGCCCCACCCGCCGTGCCGAAAATCGCCGCCTTGAAAGGTCGCCCCAGCACCATCTCCAGACTAAGAGCCTGACCAGCCCCCTTGCCCACAATCGGAGCGATTTCGTCAGGATGCCAGCCGTTCACCCCCCAGAAGATTGGCGCAACCGGGTTGCCCGTTAAAAACCAGTTGCGGACAAGCCAGGGCGCAGCCACCACAAAGGCCACCCCGCCAAACAGTAACGACCAGCCCCAGAAGCGTGACCAACTTAACTTGTAATTAACCTGGGCGTAGTAAAAACCGCTTGCCAGAATCGCCGCCGCCACCACCACTGCCGTATACTTGCCACTAAAAGCCAACCCACCACAGACCCCCGCTAACCCCACGTACAAACTGCTGTTTTGTCCATCCACCGCCCTGAGCATTGCGGATACCCCCAAAATGGCGTAAAAGGCAATCAACAGGTCGGTATAAGGCCAGCTTGCCAGCAGTTGGACATGCGGAACCGAAAAGTAAAGAGTTACAGCGAACAGAGCGGCCCGTTGGCGGGGGTGAGGTTCCAGGAGAGTAAAATAGCGAGTCGCCACCAACCAAATTGCCGCCCCACCCAACGGCATAAACAACCAATGGATAGTTTGGGCCAAACCATCGTCACTCAGGATCAAGGCCCAGGTATAGAGGGTCTCGATACCAAATGGATAACTGGCGGGCGGCATTTCAAAGATATTCTGGATACGTCCTGCTTGAACCCATAGTTTGGGGGCAGCAAGGTGATACATCAGCCCATCCCAGGCGGAGGTCGGGCCGAGGCCAATTATAAAAGGGATTAGCAGGGTAAAGCCCAGGTAGAGCGTCAGTAGTCGTTCCCACCAACGAGCCGTTGTGAACCAACCGCCAATGTTCCTCGCCAGCTTGCCAAAACCACTAATTAGCCACCAGCTCTGTTTATAATTTAACAGCAACAAAGCCAGCAACAACCCGTACATAACAGGCCAGTTCAGCCCCCCCAACAGCCCAATACCTAACACCAGAAAAATTGAGCCACCCAACCCTACCCCAAAGCCAAACATGGCTCGTTCTAACCCCTTCGCCTCAAAACGCAGCCAGCCCAGCAGCCGCAACCCAAACGCCCCACTACCTAGCGCAATTGCCGCTAATAATAGTAAGTTGGCAAAGGTGCGACCAACCGCCCCGGCGATAGTGGCGGCTAACTTGTCTGAATCTTCAGTGATGGGTTCTAAATAAAAGGGAGGATGAACTCTAAACCAGGCCGCCACAACTAGAATCACCCACACGGTGCAAAACAGCCCAAAATAACGCCACCAGGGGGAGCGGCGGGGCGGTTTAGGTTTATCTTCCTGTAGTTCTTGCTTCGGTTGCTCTGTCTGCATAGGTCGGTTGTCGGTCGTCGGTTGTCAGTTGTCAGTTAAGAGTAACGAGTAGCGAGTTGGAAATATGTTTCCCCTTGCTTGATTCAGGAAAGGGGTCAGGGGGCTAGGTCGACAAACCCTCACCCTACCCTCTCCCTTAGAAAGGGAGAGGAATCTCAGCCTAACTTTTTACAGTTTGCGAACTCAAAATTTATAACATTTTATCCTGCATATCCTGTCTATCGTCGTAAATATTTATTTTTCTGTACATTCTGTAAAGTAAAATTGTTACTAGCACAGGCGGGACGACAATAAGCACCCCGTAGGCACTATTATAGAACACGAAGTATAGCCCCCAGCTAATAGCTATTACCCCGACCACCAGCAAGCCGTATAGCCCACCCCGCAGCTTGGCGAAAATCAGTGTTAGGGGTAGAAATAGCAACACCGGGTTGCTGATATTAGTCTGGGGCGGCAATAGCAGGGTTAGAATTAGACCGATGGAGAAGGCCAGGTCATAGGGCAAGCCCGGTTTAGTGCCGGCGGGTTCGGCCTGAGTATACCGCCACCATTGCCAGAGTCCCGCCCCCGCTATTAGCAACCAGACCGCCCACGAAACCGCCGTTGCTAACCCACCACCCAACCAATCGAAGGTAAACCCTGGCCCGGTCAGGGAACGTTTGTAGCTGGGATAGCGGCTGGCAACGGCCACGAATTCGCTAAACCAGGCTGGATACATAATAAACGAAATAACCGCCAACACCGCCAGCGTTATAAAAAAGCCCAGTATAAAACGCCAGTCCCGCCGCCACAAGGCCCGCAAGAATAACAAGGGAATCAGCACCAGCGTTAGTTGGGGTTTGACCGTCGCCAGAGCTAACAAACTCCCAGCCCAACCACTCGCCCCGACTTTCAGGCAGTAATAGACCCCGCCTAATAGGGCCGCTACTAGCAAGGCCGACTGCCCCAACATTAACGAGGAAAAGGCTGGAAAAGCAAAAATCAAGGCCAGATAATAACCGCTACTGGCCTGAGCCGAGGTTGGTCGCCAGCCAATCGCCCGTCCCGTCAGGAACAAGGCCCCCACATAAAGCGTCAGAATAAAACCCAACCAGATCGCCGAAGCCCATTGATAGCTCAACCCGGCAATCGGGATACTGAAGAAAATTCGCCAGTAGGGATAAACAAAGGCCAGTTGGTCTTCACCCGGATCTACCAGACGGCCTTTGCTGCCAAGCTGGATTTGACGGGTGGTTTCGTCGCTGTAGGGGTTGCCACCTTCTAGAGCAACCTGTGTACCTTTCCACTCGATAAAGAAGTCAGCTACCGCATCCCGCTGCGAGGTATAGGCAAAATAAAATATTAGGGAAGCTAATACAAACAAACCTACTAGGGTCAGGCCAAAAACCAAACCAACGGGCTTTAATTGGTTGTTGGTTGTTGGTTGTTGGTTGTTGGTTATAAGATTTTCGATTTCGCCCACCGAATAGGACTCCTAGCTTAATTTGGTGGTAGCCGAATGGTACTATTGACCTCCTATTCCGTTAGAGGCCCGCAAACTGTTATCATAGTAACATAAAAGTGGGTTAAAACCAGAGGGAATTTTTAATAATTGCCTTTTAGGTTCGGAAAAATGAACTGGGGTAGTATAACAGGCTCATTCGTTAATAAATTAGCGAAGCCGCTTGCTAAATTGAACCAATAATGGGATACTTGGTTATATCCTACACAGTCGTAGCCAGCGTCGTACCACGACTACAGTAGAAAAGGTATGTGACAGTCATCGTGCAAGAAGTAAATACGTTGGATCTACTAACTCGTTCTCGGAAGTTTATTTTGCAGCGAAGCTTAACTCTAGAAAACAGCCTGGGCTTGCGACTATCCTACGCCCGATGGTTACTTATAGTTGGCCTTTTTATCTATCACCTCTTTAACCGCAATTCCCTGAACCGGGCCTTCACCTTCAGTGAGCCGATAATGTACCTGCTGGGAGTCTATGCGGGCCTTAACCTGCTGACCTGGCTGATAACCCTGACAGTAGCCCGCACCTGGAAACCCCTGGTAACAATTACGCTGCTGATGGATGTGGCCTTCACCGCCGCTATCTCCTACCTGATGGATATTCCGTTACTTTTCTTTGCCTTCGTTCCGGCCTTGTTAATCTTGATGCTGGTAGGTCTGGGCGAAGGGGTAGTAACGCTGCTGGTGATAGGCGGGATAAATATTTATTATGTAGCGTTTGATAAAGACCCTAAACCGATTGAGTCTATGGCGACCCTGGTATATGGCTTGATTGGTTCATTGTTGGTGACGATGGCGGCCTATTTCATCATAACCCAATCTACCCGCCCAATGCTACGGGTCTCTGAGGATATGCTGGAAGAAGCCCTAGCCCGCGCCAATGAATCACACCTTACTGAGCTTCAAAATCGGGCAAAAGCGGTCTATCGGGTAGCTAACACCCTCAGTAGTACCCTGGATTATCAGCAGATTATCAAAACCATCCTGCACGAGATGGAACATGTTTTTGATGTGTGGATTGGCGCGGTGCTATTATTTGAGGGCAGTCTCAATAATATGCGGGTGGAAGATGCCCTGCGCCTAAGCCCCGAAGAAAACAAACGCAAACTTTCGGTACAAACAGGGGTGTTAAAGAAAGCGGTTTCTGGTGGGAAACCCGTGCTAGTCACAAGCTCAGTAGAGTTGGGTGAGATTACCCCGACCTTCCCATCTTTGAATAACTGCCGCTCCGCCATGCTAGTACCGATGCGGGCCGGGATGGAAGTTTTTGGTCTGATGATTATCGGTAGCAAGCAAGAAAACGCCTATGGCTCAAACGATGTGGAGCTGATGGTCACGCTTTCGGCCCACTGCGTAATCGCAATGCAGAACGCGACGCTCTATCGCAATCTATTAGAAGACCGCAACAAACTGATTAAGCAGGAAGAAGAAGTGCGGCACGAATTAGCCCGTAACCTGCATGATGGCCCGGCCCAGGCCGTGGCGGCAATCTCGATGCAGACCGAGTTTATCCGCCGCCTTTTCCGCACCGAGCCAGACCGTGCCCTGGACGAACTGGCGAACCTAGGTAAACAGGCCCAACAAACCTCCCGCGAAATTCGTACGTTACTCTACGAATTGCGCCCGTTGGTACTAGAATCGCACGGACTTATTCCGGCTCTGGAGCAATACGCCAAACGCTTCCCCACCAATCCCAGCGACCCGCAGGTGCATTTTTCCAGTGATAATTTCAGCACTATTCGCCTCTCACCCCAGGTGGAAACCACCATCTTTGCTATTATGCAGGAAGCGGTTAACAATGCCCGTAAGCATGCCCGCGCTCGTAACCTCTGGCTACACCTTGAAGCCCGTGAAGGCTTTGTGCTGGCGACGGCTCAGGACGATGGACGGGGTTTTGACGTTGCCGCTACCGAAAGTGATTACTCCTCACGGGGCAGTCTGGGTATGACTAACATGAAAGAACGAGCGAGTATGGTCGGCGGTCAGGTAGAGTTACGCTCGGCTCCTGGTCAGGGTACTGCCGTCATCTTGCGTATACCTATGAACGAAGTCACTTTAGCCTCCACCATTGACCCTGCTTCTTATTAAGGTCGTCGGTTATCGGTGGTCAGTTGTCGGTAGAAAATCTAAAATCGGGGGCAGGGAGCAAGAATTTGTAGGAGCAGGCTCTGTCCTGCAATAGTTTATCGGACGGCGGAGGATCCTCCTACGAATTTTCCCGAATTATCCTGTTAATCCTATCCATTCTTGTAAATTTTTTACTCGCTACATTTCCCCAACCCCTATCCCCTGCTTTTTTTCATCCCTCACCCTTCATCCTTTTACTATCCCGGTTCACCTATTGCGATATTATTTAGGGGGTGTTATACTCTCAACAATAGGAATAAAGTACAATAGTTTTCTGGCAAAATTGTAATCCTTGTAAAATGGGAGTAAGGTACTAGGACTACCCCAAACAAGGAAGCCACCAAAAATTATTGTAACAGGGGTATCGGCAACGCACGTCAGGTGAAAATGGTAAGTCATGCAATCTGAGAAAAAGGAGCAGACTGGGCCGGAAAAGGTCAGCCTTGAGTTGGTGGGCAAACCTATTCAACCCCTAACTCCAAAATCAGAAGACAGTCGGGTTTACCGTAGCGAGGCTGGCGAGACTTTACTGAGTAGGGCTTTGGACATAATCTCCAACCAGCTTTCCGACCTGCGCGAATTAAACGATGCCGCCCGCCATCTAAGTGAAGAAAGTGCCAAAAAACGCCGCGACTTGTTTATGAGACGGGAAGAAGTTGAATACCGATTACGCTATCTAAGCGACAAAGCGAACCATAAAAAAAATAATAAGTTGCCGACCTCACCGCAGGAACTGGAAAAGCATCGCCTGAGTCTGTATGCCAAACAGGCTGAAATTGATACCCACGAGCAGGAAATGGCGGATGTACAGAATGATACCGACGATGCCGCCAAACGCCTGGGATTGCTAGTCCGGCAGTTGGAAATTGCGGGCAGTCAGCTAACCCGCCCCGGTCAAACCAGCAATGTTAACCTGGATGACATGAATGTCAATCCCTGGGAAATCGTGCTAAGGGCCCAACTGGTGGAGGGACAAGAAGAAGAACGGGTGCGCCTGGCCCGCGAAATTCATGATGGCCCGGCCCAGGTATTGGCAAATGCGGTGATGCGCCTGGAACATAGTGCCGACCGCCTTCGCCAAAATAGAGCCGAGGTAGACAAAGAACTGCGGGAATTGGTGGGGGTAATGCGTGAGTCGCTGTTTGAAATCCGGCGGTTTATGTTTAATTTGCAGCCCCGTACCCTCTCGCAGCAAGGTCTGACCCGTACCTTGCAAGAGTATTGTGCCGATTTTGGCAATCAGTTTGCCCTAGAAATTGAGATAGATTTCCCGGATTTAACGGGCTATTTAAATCCAGACCAGGAAATGGCTATTTTTCGGATAGTGCAGGAATCGCTGCAAAACATCCGAAAACATGCCGAAGCCCGCCGAGTACGAATTGTGGGAGGGCGAGACGTAGAAGGTCGTATTTCTATATTAATTCAGGATGATGGCAAAGGTTTTGTAATCAAAACGGCAGAATTAGGGATAAGCCGAGGGGCAGGTATTCCAGGCATGCGGGAAAGAGCCGAATTAGTAGGCGGCAAACTGACCCTGAACAGTGTCCTGGGTAGAGGCACGGAAATAACCATTCGGCTACGTCCGGCAGGGCCAAAAGCTCCTAAAAGTAATTCTCGATAGTTTTATATTTTTTCGTCCTTGTATTACGTTGGGCTTGCCCGGTTAGTTGCCGGGGCAATTAAGAAAGAGGGTAGCACTACGAATAATGATTGGAATTCTGATAAAAGAGGGCGCAAGCTAGACCGCCCCCGACTTTTACTGGTGGATGATCACCCGATTTTCTTGCGGGGTGTAAAACATACGCTAGAGGACTCCGGTGAATTTGAGGTGGTGGGCGAAGCCGCCGATGGACAACGGGCGATTACTCTGGCCGAGCAACTGTTGCCGGATGTCATGCTGATTGATATTAACCTGCCCGGTATGAGCGGCCTGGAAGTCAGTCGGGTGATTAAACGTCGCCAACCCCAGAGCAACATTATCATCCTGAGCGTTTACGAGGATGATGAGCAGTTGTTCAAATCCATTACGGCGGGCGCGGCGGCTTATTTTCCCAAAGATATTAGCCCGGAAAAGCTGATTGAGGTGGTGCGACAGGTGGCGCGGGGTAACTATATTATCAATGAGAATGTGTTGAGCAAGCCCACCGTTGCCAGCCGGGTGCTGAACCAGTTCCGGGAATTGAGTGCCAACGAGAACGAAAACGAGCCGATTTTCGCCCCGCTTACTAATCGCGAGGTGGAAATTCTGGATTGTATCGCGCGCGGTAACTCTAACAAAGAGATTGCCCGAAACCTCAGCATCAGCGACCAAACCGTCAAGAACCACATCACCAGCATTTTGAAGAAACTTAATGCCAACGACCGTACTCAGGCGGTTATTATGGCTTTGCGACACGGTTGGATTAAGATGTCGAATGATGTGCCGGGTTCGGGTCGTTCCTAGCTCCTCCAACCTAACCCCTGACTCCTGTGAAACCTAACCCCACCCGCAAGCGGGTACCCGCCCCCTTCCCTATAAAGGAAGGGGGGACAATTCTTTTGGCTGATTGTTAATAACCAATAGAAGGATTCCTATGACAAAAGCCCAGGCTGTTTTAGTCCAAAATCCCGAATGGCAAGTGGCGGTACAATCCGTGACCGCGCAACTAGCCGATTTTGGCCCGGTGGATTTGCTGGTGGTTTTTGCAGGGGCGGCCTACCGAGCTTTTTATACAGAGATAGTGCAGGAGTTATACCACAAAAGCGGGGCGAAGGTGCTGGTGGGTTGCTCCGGGCAGGGGATAATCGGACAAGAACAAGAGATAGAAAAACAGGCGGCTCTTTCGGTGTTGGCTCTGGAACTACCAGGAGCAGAATTACGGCCTGTGGTTATTACCGACGAAATTCTGCAAAATAGCAGTGTGGTTAGCTTGCCGGAACAATTCGGCATCCAGCCTAATGAGGTTAATGCCTGGGTATTGTTAGCTGACCCTTTCCACCTTGACGCAGAGTTGTTACTCAAAACCCTGACCGAATATTATCCCGGTCGTCCCTTGATTGGCGGTATGGCCTCAGCCAGCCCCCGATTGCGCCAAACTTACCTGTTCCTTAACGATAAAATATTAACAGAAGGGGCGATTGCCCTGGCGGTGGGCGGTAAATATACCCTGCAACCAGTGGTTTCACAGGGGGCGACCCCCATTGGCGAAGCCTGGATGGTGACACAGGCTGAGAAAAATCTGATTTACAGTATCTCGGGGCGACCAGCTTTTGAAGTTTTGCTGGATACGATTAAAGACCTTCCCCCGGATTTGTTGGAAAAGGCCCGGCGCAATCTACTGGTTGGGCTGGCGGTGGATGAGTACAAAAGCGATTTCGGGCGGGGCGATTATATTATTCGTAGTCTGATGGGGGCTGACCAAAAGAGCGGGATTATTGCCCTCAACGACTTCCCCCGTGTCGGTCAGACTATCCAGTTTCAGTTGCGGGATGCCGAGGCCGCCGATGAGGATCTGCGCGAGTTGCTTGCCGCTACCAAAACCAAACTAGGTGATAACAAACCTCTGGCGGGAGTGCTATTTTCGTGTAACGGGCGCGGCCTGAACATGTTCCCAGAGCTCGACCACGATGCCAAAGGGATTGCCGAACAACTTGGCCCAATGCCTCTGGCGGGCTTTTTCTGTAACGGCGAGATTGGCCCAATCGGCCCCCAACCCTTCCTGCACGGCTTTACTGCCAGCCTCGCTCTGTTTGTGGAGAAATAGTTGTTAGTTTTTGGTTAAACCCTGTCTATGCTTGTTAATATTTTCTAACAACCAACAACCACCTACGAAGATTTGATTTTGGAAATCAGGCAACTTTGCAACTGACGGTCAAGTTCCTCGATAGCCAGATCGGGGGCGATAACCATAAACCGCCCGGTTGGTGGGTTGGGGTCGGCGGGTAGAACACGCTGAATAACCTGACCACCCGCTATATCCCAGGCTTGCCGCCCGCCATTTACCGGGAATAGCCCCTTCGCCCGTTCTACCGGGCCATACTGCCCATTTTTCAAAGCCTCAAAAAAGCGGCTCAGAGCTAGAGTATCAAATTCCCCGGTATACTCTTGTCCCCAGGAGATAAAACCGCCATCTTCCTGTCCGTGCGATGAATCATGCTCGTGGGCACGGTCATGATTCTGGTGGGGCGCGGCAAACAGTTCGGTGACACTAACCCGGCCCTGCACCGCGCTAATTACTCGCGTTTCAGGGTTCAAACTCTCCACCAGCCCGACGATATTGCTGATTTCTTCAGCCGAAACTAAATCCGATTTGCTGATAACTACCGAACGGGCAATTTTTATCTGAGTCAGTACAAAGGCTGGAAGATTGGTGATAGAGCGCAAGCGGGGAGCTTCCACCACCGCCACTACCTCAATTATGCCAATCCGTCCTACCAACCGGGGATTCGCCAACGCCTTCACAATTGACTCAATTCCGGCAACCCCACTAGGTTCGATAATAACTTTCTCCGGCTTATAATCGTCCAACAATTTAACCAGTTGCCCGGTCAGGTTCTTTTGCAGGGTGCAGCAGACACACCCGCCCGGCAATTCGACTACTGCCCCCGCCGCACCATCAGCCCGAATGAGTTCGGCATCCACCCCTACCACCCCGAAATCGTTGACGACTACCGCCACCCGCTCGTCCAGTTGGGGCAAAAGATGACGAATAAGGGTAGTTTTACCGCTCCCCAAATAACCGCAGACGATTTGGACGGTTGGGAGTTTTTGGGACAGGGCTTCGGCAGTTTGACGACTTTTGAGAGCCCATTCCCAAGTTTTGGTCGGCACGGGTGTAACCAACCACCAGTGTTCTAACACCGCCGCCACCATTTCAATAAACAACAAAGCCTGTCCAGTTTGCATTCCGGCGGTATTAGCATCAAGGGTTGACATCAAAAGCAGGGTGGCAATTATTATCGAGACTGTTACCGAGAAAGGAAAAAAGGAGTTCAGGGGCTTTTTGGTGAAATACTGCGCCATATAACGCAGGTTATCGGGCAAATATTCGGTGGTGATGTTGTTCACGCCCAGGAAGATGTTGATTTTGGCGGACTGATGCGTCCAGTGCAAAATCATAAAGGCCCATAGCCCGGTCTCATTCGAGCCACCCCAACCCACTATAACCACTGCCACGCTTAGGCCGATTATCATCAGTTCGTGGTAAAGATTCGCTGAAACCGCCCGCTTGAAACGTACCCAGGTAGGGGTATCGGGCTCAATTTCAGGCACATTCTTGCGCCCCACAATTACTCCGCCGTAATAGCCCGTTTCCACCCAACTCCAAATTACAATCGCCCAGAAGAAGCTGGCGAAAACGCCTCCCACGTCGGTGCTGTTGCGTTCGGCCCATAATCGCCAGAAAGCTAATGGTTGCAGGGCAGTAACTACCCCAAAAACCCAGGGTCGCCACGCTTTCCGACCACATAGATAAATTATAATGCCAGTTGCCCCCCACCAAATAAAAACCGCCGCCAGTAACGGGGGCAAGACATCTAACCAAAAATTCATAGTGAACCCTTTATGTTTTTTGCCCGATAGGGGCATAATTGATTTGACCAGTAGTGTCTAAATTATAGATTGGCAGTCAGGTAGGGTATGTGGCTTGAACTACAAAAAGTTGGGGATGGTTCTTGGTTGGCGGTATAAAGTCTAAAATCAAATATCTAAAATCTAGAATCAGGGGGAATTCCAAATTACACCGAATGTGGAGAAATGGTATAATCAGGTCGTTTTGTAGCAATATTCAGATTTTGAAAAGGTAATAATTATGGCAATAGCTGTTGGTCTACACCTACAAAGACTCTCTGTGTAGGGCGGTTCGCGAACCGCCCCTACGAATTTCCCTGTCCCCTAGCCCCCGCTTACGTTTCGTACTCGCTATTGATGACTACATATTGCTCGGTCAGGTCGCAGCCCCAGGCGATAGCCGAACCATCCCCGTCCGTGTGGAGGTCAACTGTGATATAGACCGTTGGGCCCTCCAGAGCCGCCACCGCCACCGCTTTCTCGAAGGGTTGGGGCGCACCGCTCAGCATCAAGGCTACCTCACCAAACCAGATGTCGGTTTTCCCCGCATCAAATTTAGCACCGCTCCGGCCCATCGCGGCGATTGTGCGACCCCAGTTTGGGTCACTGCCATAGACCGCCGCCTTGAGCAAACTGCTCCCGGCAGCCGTCCGAGCCGCCAGCCGCGCTTCGGTTTTGTCTTTCGCGCCACGCACTCGCACTTCAATTAGCTTGGTAGCCCCTTCTCCATCGCGGGCAATCTCTTTCGCCAGATAAATCATGATGGCGTTAAGAGCAGCCTTGAACTTAGCCTCATCCTCCGCCGAAGCTCCCGCCCCCAGCACCGGGTTATCCGCCAGCCCGTTCGCCAGCAACAAAACGCTATCGTTGGTACTGGTATCGCCATCCACCGTAATAGCATTAAAGCTATCGTCTACCAGTTCGCGCAATAGCTTTTGCAAATATTGAGGAGTCGCGGCAACGTCGCTGGTCAGGTAGCAAAGCATCGTCGCCATATTGGGATGAATCATCCCTGCGCCCTTGCACATCCCGCCGATAATCACCATTTTGCCGCCTAAATTAAGGCGCACCACACAGCGTTTAGGCCGGGTGTCGGTGGTCATAATACAAAACGAGGCGTTAGCCCCCGCCGACTCGCCGTAGACTGGCTCGATATTAGCCACCCCCTGCCGAATTTTATCCATCGGCAAAAGATGCCCAATAACCCCGGTGGAAGTCACCAGCACCAGTTCTGGCGCGATATTAAGTTTGGCGGCGGCAATGGTCGCCATCTCACGGGCATCCACCAGACCTTGCTCCCCGGTACAGGCGTTGGCAATCCCGGCGTTATAAATTATCGCTTGAGCCAAACCGCGCCCCACCACTTCTTCGTCCAGCAGCACTGGGGCCGCTCGTACCACGTTGGTAGTGAAAACCCCGGCGGCAGCCGCAGGCACATCCGAAACCAGTAGACCCAAATCCAGCTTGCCCGCCCCGTAGGTTTTCAGGCCGGAATAAACATTGCCCGCCCGCCAACCTTTGGGGGCGCATACTCCCGCCGGGTGATTGGGCAAAAAGTCAAAGGCCGTAGCATTATCTTGAATCGTGTTGGTCATTCTCCATCCATCTTCTTTGAAGATAACTATTTGTAGGGGCGGGTTTGTAACCCGCCCAGTAGCTCTATTCACTAATAATAAGCAACAACAAATTTTCCGTCAAACGGCGGGCTGCAACTCAAAAATGGGCAATTCGGGTCGCGCCCCAAAGCGTAACGCCCACCGTGTTACCCCTACCCCCTTACCAATATATAACCGATTACCGTTGACCTCATACCAGGCGTGGGAGTAAGGCGAATGATGCTCGGCGGTGGGGGTGAAACGAATCCAGTTCAGGGTGCGATGGAACGGCGGAGGGGCAGGATTTATTTGCCCGCCGTGAGTATGACCCGATAAGGCCAGTTCGCAGAAATTTTCCGGCAGCTTGCGAATATAGTTCGGGTTATGGCTCAACACCAATAGGGGCTTCTCCTCTAGTGGGAGTTGGGCACAGGCCCCCCGCAGGTCGGGAGCGCCCTTTACGCTATCGTCCAGACCGATAATATATTGCCGAGTCCCGCCGCGCTCCACACAATAAGCCTCGTTAATTAAAATGCGGATATTGTGACGCTCCAGGTGCTTGAAATTCTTCTTGGGGTCAAGCCGATTGCCAAAATAATCATGATTGCCCCAAACTCCTACCACCGGGATACCCGAAGCCCCCAGACGGCTGAAAATCTGGTCACAAATGGGCTTCCACCGCCCCTTATCCATATAATCCCCACCCAGCAATATCAGGTCGGGACGCTCGGCAATCGCCCGTTCCACCGCGTTCGTGACGGGTTTAGCCGAGCCGGCATAACCCAAATGCAAATCACTTAGCCAGGCTATTTTGTAGCCCCGCCAGGCTTCTGGCAGCCCTTTGACTACAACGGTATGCCGAGATACTTCCAACCAATTTCGCTCCACGTACATGGCATATAAAAAGGCGCTCAAGCCCGATGCTGCGCCCGCAAATACCAGTCCTTTATTTACTTTTAGTGATAAATCTATATTAGACTTCTGGTTAGCAATTTTAATGAACATTACCTTCCTGCTTTAACGATATATCAAATCTAAATACTCGGTGAGGATTATAACAGGTTGTAGCCGGGTAGTATATAATCCAAAGCGGAGGAATTATGAAATACAGATTACTAGCGATTGATATTGATGGGACGCTTCTGAACCACGAGCGCGTGATTAGTCCCCGCGTCCAGAAAGCCGTAAAAGCCGCCAACGCCGCCGGGTGTATTGTGACACTGGCAACAGGTCGCCGACACCGCGAGGCACGCCGCGTAGCCAACGAGCTTGGCTTGGATGTGCCGTTAATTATGTATTGTGGCTCGATAATTTATGATACCGCCACCAACCACGCCCTTTATCATAAACCCCTGAAACCCGAATTTATTCAACAGGCCGTTTCGGTTATCCTGGAAGTTGGGTTTCAGCCAGTAGTGCTGCAAAGCCCGCTCCAAGGGGAGCATATCTATCTGGGGCCTCCTGAAAATGACGATGATTATCTGCGGGAGTATGCCGAAAATAACCGTCGGGCTGACCTTATCAGCCGGATAAACTATTCCGAAATGGCGGAAGTAGCCGACGCCCTGACGGTGGTGGCAATTGGGCGATATACCGATATTAGCTTGCTGCATAAAACTATTGGCTCGGATTTTGACTGCCAAATCTTTAATTATGTGCTGACTCATAAAAAAATGGTGGATTTGCACGGGTTTGATTTTGTACAGCCGGGGGTTGGCAAGGGCGTAGCTCTGGGCGAATTAGCGGCCCATTTTGGCTTGGATTTAAGCCAGACCGTAGCAATCGGCGACAGTCAAAACGATGTGGACATGCTTACCGCCGCCGGATTGGGAATTGCAATGGGGAATGCCCCCCTTGATGTGCAACAACAGGCCAAAGTCGTGGTCAGCACAAACCGCGATGATGGGGTAGCCGAGGCTATCGAGCGATTTATTCTGTAAGGTAGGAGCAAGAATTTTTGGTTAAATGCCTTTCTTTCTTGAGGTAAAATGAATTCGTCAATACAAAACCTGAGAAAAATCTTAAAGGTTGAGCGTGCGCCTGATAACATTTGGCAGCAAGCTTTCGACCATGATTGGGGGCATTTTGATAGGTTACTGAATTTAGTAGATAATGAACCTAATGGGGTAGATTTGGTTGATTATTGTCTTGATATTCGCTATGAAGAAATTCAACCTGATTTGCTTAGAGCCTGTCTAAAAATGGGGCAGTGGGATTTACAAATTCGCTAAACTGGGAGGCATGAATACACGAAAAGCCTATGACAGCGACTTAAATGATTTGGAGTGGGATTTAATAAAACCACTCATTCCAGGGCCAAAACCAAGAGGGCGTAAAATAACTTACCCTCGCCGAGAAATCCTGAACGGTATTTTCTATCTGGTGCGAAATG
>Ga0209511_1000815_pt1 | contig 29182 bp, 26 predicted proteins | sample SSSSmetaG_FD_184141 | JGI IMG/M metagenome (GOLD analysis project Ga0209511, IMG submission 184141) | Glacier valley bacterial and archeal communities from Borup Fiord, Nunavut, Canada, to study Microbial Dark Matter (Phase II) - ​SSSS... | ecosystem: Environmental > Aquatic > Freshwater > Ice >... | reverse complement strand
TATGGAAATTGCGATTCAAACAGTTAGCTCTATGGTAGAGCTTATCCGGCTGAGGCTGCTAAAAGATGGCGGCTCAAGCTTTGGGTGAGCTTTTTGTTTGGGGAATGACCAGTCTTGAACCAACCGCAAACAACGGCTCGACTTTGTACAGTACAAACCTCAGTTTAGTAACTGTATAAGACGGAGGTTATTTTGAAATTTAGAATAGTTGAGCAAATATTAGATCGTCTAAGGCGGTTTTTTAATAGTAATAGGTTAGACTACCCACCCTTTACTAAGCGGCAAACTGAGACTGCCCCCGGTTTTAGCCGACGAACGGCGGGCTATAATCAGGAACACCCACAAGCGCGTCAATCCAGATATACCGTTCGGGAAGTCAAGGAATACTTGCGGGGGGCACGGGCTGGGGAGCGCGCTCGACCAGTATTTGCACAAGCCGCCCAGATAAATACCCTGCTGGATGAGCGGATGCGCCGGAACTTTGCCGGACGGGAACGCCTCTTTGACTGCTTGCCCTACGTTTTGTTCCAATATACTCAAGGCAAACCCACCTTTGAAATTGCCCGTAGTGTAAGTTTCTTCTCGGATGGGGATGATGTCGAAGATACAATGGACTTTGTATCCAGACTTATCACTAAAACGATTAATCGCAAGCTATAAAGGTGTTAGGCATTAGGTTGTAGGGGTAGACCTCGGTGTCTACCCTATTGGCACAGGGCCTGCCCATACCTGACCTATTAGGAATTTTTCAAGAAGCGACTAAAGTCACTACTACTACAATAAAACTCTTAATAAAAACCTCTATATCCTCTGTGGTAAAAACCTAACGCCTAAAACTTAATGCCTAATATCGCCCCGTTCGACAATTCACTTTACAAATCAGTAGCAGTCTGCTAATATCAAAATACAGAATCCTTTGAGAGAAAATGAACAATTCTATTAACTCAAAGCCTCATTATCCTGCGAAAGAGAAGTGGCAACTAGGCAATAGTATTTCAGTTAATAGCTGAAACTACTTTATATATTTCGTATTTCGGCAACCAATAGCAAATTAACCAAGAATCGGCAAACTAGAAGGTGAAAACTTTCGCGTTACCAACTGACGATTTCAGAGACGAAATTGAACAGGTTTTACCCAAATTGCACCATCGGGTAATAGCCGCTAATGTCCCCAATTTTGAAAAGGGTAGTGGCTATCTGTGGCATAAGGGGGATTTGGTTCAAGCGAATGAAACTACCAGATTAGCTCTGGCGAGTCTCGCTTTGCACGCCCCTAAAGGTTACACTCTTCATCTTATTGAGTTAGACGAAGGAGATATTACCGAGGACGAAGCGGGAGTGCAATTAGCGCGGTTGGTAGCGGGGGCGGGGGTTGAGCTACAAGGGCCGCACGAAAGCCGGGTTAATCTGTTAGCCAAAGAACGCGGATTGCTCAAAATTGACCTGGATAGGCTTGACCCACTGAATGAAATAACGGGCGTGGCGGTTTTCACCTTGCTGAATGATATGACGGTAGAGGCGGGGGCCGAAGTTACGGGAGTTAAAGTTACACCGCTAGTCTACCCAGCCCATTATTTCAAGGAAATTGCTCAAATCTGTCAGGGTCGCCCAATTGTAGACGTTAAACCTTTTCGGCCTCGGCGCATCGGGGTAATTTACCGGGAGTTGCTGAAAGAGTCGGTGCGGCAGCGTTTTATAGAGTCGGTGCAGCATAAAATAGGCTGGTTTGGCTCAGAAGTGGCGGGAGTCATTCAGGCGCAATCTAATCAGGCTGAAATTGTAGCCCTATTAGAAAAATATAAAGCGCAAGGGGCTGAACTGGTTTTGCACGTCGGTGGACATGCCTCTGACCCACTCGACCCGATTTTTGGGGCGTTGGAGGAGCTAGGGGCGCGAATGGAGCGACAGGGTGCGCCTGCTCATCCCGGTTCATTGTTCTGGCTGGCCTACTGGAATGAAATGACAATCTTTGGTTTGGCGAGTTGTGGGATGTTTTCCCAGACCACACTGGGCGACCTGTTTCTGGCAAAATTCTGCGCCGGGGAACACCTTACTAACCGAGACATTGCAAAATTGGGACACGGCGGATTGTTCACACGCGATATGGCCTTTCGTTTCCCCCAATATGGCAACAAAAAATCGAAAAACTAAAATAAACCTAACCCCCTAACCACCTTCCCTAAAGCGGAAGGGGGAAAGGCAAGGTCTAAACCAATAACTAATTTATGGAACTAACTGGACATCTGGGTTTACAAAGTACGCGCGAAGCTCTCTGGGCAGCAATTTTTGATACCGAAACTTGGAAACGAGCTATTCCAGACGCGGAGAGCTACGAAAAGATTGATGATAATACTTACGAGATGGTGGTTAAGATTGATTTAGCTATCTTCAAAGGCCCCCAAACCCTAAAACTGATTTTTGAGGAAATGGTCGAGCCGGAAAGTAGCAACTTCACCATCGAGAACGGCATGATTAAGAAAGCCGCCGGGGGATTTGAGATTAAAACCCCGGACGTAGCCCCGCCGCCTGATAACGAGGAAGGCTATCCCGAAGGAACGCTAAGTGTTTTGGGCTATCGGCTGGAATTGGATGCCGGGAATCCGATTTTTAACGCCGCACTGGAAGCATTCAAGGGCAAAATCAAGGAAGGGCTGGAAGAAATTCTCTTGCGACTGGACGATAAAGAATAGTTTTGAGTTAAAGATTTCGCCCCAATAAAGGATAGAGGTATATGGAAGTTAACGGAGATTATAAATTCAAAGCCCCGGTTGAGAGAGTCTGGCAGGTTTTGATGAGCAGCGAGGCCCTTGAAAAATCGCTACCAGGCTGTGAAAAGTTTGATGAAGTCGGCGAGAATAGCTACGAAGTAACCATGAAAATTGGAGTAGCTGCAATTAAAGGCTCCTACAACGGTAAAATCCACATGGAAGACATCGAAAAGCCCACCCACTATAAACTCATTGTGGAAGGTGCTGGTACGCAAGGACACCTGAATGGCGAGGGCATCTTCGACATTGAGAGCGAGGGTGAGGGCGACAAATTTCGCACGGTGGTTAAGTATAAGGGTGTGGCAAATGTGGGCGGGACGCTGGCGGGCATCGGAGCGCGAATGTTAAGCCCGGTTGCTAAGGTAATGATTGGCAATTTCTTCAAGAGTATGGAAAAACAGATTGAGGAGCTTGACAAACCTTCCGAGGCAAACGTTAGCTAAATCAATTTTGAGTTTTGACCTAACCCCCTAACCCCCTTCCCTAAAGCGGAAGGGGGAACAAAATCACTTTGGTAGTTGAGGGAAGTTCTACTCAGCACTCAGCACTCATAACTTTAAAAAAGGTTCTGGATAGTCATGTAACGCTCGCTGTGGGGTGAGCCGGGCAAAGCTGCCTGACAAGACTATTCAGGGTTAGTAAATAAGAGGAGAAAAATAAGGTGAAACGGACTGTTACACTGACCGTAAACGGAACGACTTACCAGCGCGACGTAGAGCCGCGTACCTTACTCGTACATTTCCTGCGTGATGAACTTGGCTTGACTGGCACGCACATTGGTTGTGATACCAGCCAGTGCGGAGCTTGCACCGTAATGCTGGATGGGAAAAGCATTAAAAGTTGCACCTCCTTTGCGATACAAGCGACTGGCAGTGAAATTACTACTATCGAAGGTCTGGCGGACGGCGATACATTACACCCGCTCCAAGATGGTTTCTGGGAAGAACACGGTCTACAGTGCGGTTATTGCACGCCCGGTATGATTCTTTCCAGCCTTCAGCTATTGCAACGCAACCCTAACCCCAGCGAAGAAGAAATTCGCAAGGGTATTGAAGGGAATCTTTGCCGCTGCACTGGCTATCAAAACATTGTTAAAGCAGTCCAACACGCTGCCGCGAAAATGGCCGAAGCCAAAGTCTAAACGGTTGTCGGTTATCGGTGGTTGGTTGTCGGCCAAAAATAGTTGAATTTCAGTTTCTTGACTTTCGACCTTTGACCCGCGACTCGGCACTCGAAACTCAGCCCTAATCACTGTGAAATAACGAGGAGGTTACACATACATGGGAATTTCCACGATGGTCGGCGCACGGGTTAAACGTCGCGAAGACCCCCGCTTGATTATTGGTAACGCCAGCTATACCGACGATATTCAAATGGTCGGACAGCTTTATATGACGTTTGTGCGCTCCCAATACGGACATGCCAATATCAAGAGTATCAATATAGCTGCGGCTAAAGCCAGTCCTGGAGTACGGGGAGTTTATATCGGACAGGATATGATGGATGTTAATCCGTTGCCGTCGGGCATACCTGGTCCAGACTATCGAGCTATTGCCATTGGACAGGTGCAATATGTCGGTGATATTGTGGCGGTAGTAGTGGGTGACAGCCGCGCCTCTGCCGCAGATGGAGCCGAATTGGTAGTGGTAGATTACGAAGAACTTCCGGCGGTTATTGACATCGAGGAAGCCGCCAAAGGTTTGCCCGTCCAACTTTATCCCCAATTTGAAAACAATGTGGGCTTTGTTCATGATATGGGTGGCGACGTTAGCGAAGCTTTCGCCAATGCCGAAATCATTCTTGAACAGAAATTTGTGCATCAACGGCTAGGGTCGAACCCGATGGAAACCCGCAGCGTGCTGGCGGAGTGGAAAAAGGGCGACCAAACCCTGACGCTTTGGACTGGTAGTCAGAACCCTCACTTGTTACGTACATGGCTAGGGGCGGTTATAAACCTGCCAGAACACGTAATTCGGGTGGTTGCGCCGGAAGTTGGCGGCGGTTTCGGAACCAAAATTACCATTTACCGTGAGGAAGTAATTGCTTGCTGGGCTGCCCGTAAACTGGGCCACCCGGTTAAATGGTCAGAAACCCGCAGCGAACACCTTCAGGCCAGTTCACAGGGTCGTGGTCAGCTAGACTATGTGAAGATTGCGGCTACCAAAGAAGGGATTGTTACCGGGCTGGATATTGTGGGCTATGGCGATATGGGAGCTTACTACACCATCTTCACCCCCCTCATCCCAGTATTTACCGCTTTGGTAATTAACGGGGTTTACGCTATTCCCGCCTGTCATTACAAGTGCTACAACGTCCTCACCAACAAGACTCCTACTGATGCCTATCGTGGTGCTGGTCGTCCCGAAGCCATCTTTATGATTGAGCGGATGATGGATTTGCTGGCAATCGAGCTGAACATGGATCCAACCGATTTACGCCGCAAGAACTTCATCAAAAACGAACAGTTCCCTTATAACAGCGCAATGGGTCTAGTCTATGATAGTGGCGACTACGCTACTAATATGGACAAAGCCAAGCAAATTTTCGGCTATGACGAAATGCGAACAATGCAAGCCGATGCTCAGGCGAAGGGCCGCTACATTGGCATCGGGGTCAGCACCTATATGGAAATCTGCGGTCTAGGCCCCAGCGTGGCAGTACCCACTAGACGCGGTTGGGACTCGGCTTCGGTGCGCTTTGACCCCAACGGTAAAGTTACGGTAGCTACCGGGGTTTCGCCGCACGGTCAGGGTCAGGAAACCACCTTCTCCCAGATTGTGGCAGATGAACTCGGTATTCCGTTTGAAGATATTATCGTCAAACACGGCGATACCGCTAATACCCCCGTAGGCAACGGAACTTATGGTAGCCGAGGTCTGGCGGTAGGTGGCCCAGCGATTATGTTAGCTTGTGAAACTATCCGGGAAAAAGGCAAGAAAATCGCCGGATTTATGATGGAAGCGAGTGCCGATGATATTACCTTCGAGGAAGGCAAATTCTCGGTAAAAGGCGCGCCCGGCAAGAGCGTAACTATTCAGGAAGTAGCCGCCAAATCATACACCGGAGCCAATATGTTTGGTCAGATCGAGCCTGGGCTGGAAGCTACCCGCTTCTTTGAGCCGGGTAATCTGGTCTTCCCCTTCGGTACGCATATTTCAGCCATAGAAATTGATGCAAATACTGGTGAGGTCAGTTTCTTGAAGTATGTGGCGGTGGATGACTGTGGCAAGCAGATTAGCCCCCTGTTGGTCGAAGGTCAGGTTCATGGCGGTATCGCTCAAGGTATTGGGCAAGCTCTTTATGAAGAAATTGTCTATGACTCTGCCGGACAGCTTATCAGTGGTACTTTGATGGATTACACCCTACCTAATTCTACCGAGCTGCCCCATTATGAGCTTGACTCCACTGTCACTCCCACCTGGGTTAACCCCCTCGGTGCTAAAGGAGTGGGCGAGGCTGGCACTATCGGTAGCACTCCCTGTGTGGTTAACGCGGTGATGGATGCCCTGAAGTCCACTGGCATTAAGGAAATTACTATGCCGCTACGCCCGGAAAAACTGTGGCGGGCTATTAACAGTAAGTAGGTTTAACCTACCCCCCCTGCTCCCTTCCCTAAAACGGAAGGGGGTGTAAAAAAGGAGAAAATAGAAATGATTCCTGGTGCTTTTGATTATTTTGCTCCAACCGGGCTGGAGGAAGCGTTGGCATTGCTGGGCGAACACGGCGACAATGCCAAGATTCTGGCGGGTGGACATAGCCTTATTCCGGCGATGCGCTTGCGACTGGCCCAACCGGGTGTGATTATTGACATTGCCGCTCTACGCGACTCGCTTTCTTACATCAAGGTAGAAGGTGGAGTGGTTAAAATTGGGGCGATGACCAATTATTACGACATCGAGTCCAGCAGTCTGTTGAAAAGTGATGCGCCGATTTTGCCAGAAGCCACCAGTATGGTCGGCGATGTACAGGTGCGAAACTGGGGTACTATCGGCGGTAGCACGGTGCATGCCGATCCTTCCAGCGATTTACCTGCCGTTTTGCTGGCGTTGGACGCGGAACTGGTGTTACGGAGCAGCAGTGGCGAACGGGTGGTATCAATCAACGATTTCTTTGTGACCATCCTGACAACCAGCATTGAGCCAAACGAAATTCTGACCGAAATTCGTTTTGCCTCAACCATCGGCAAAAAAACCAGCTACAAAAAACTTGCTAACAAAGCCAGCCACTACGCGGTGGTGGGAGCGGCGGCGGTAATTGGGGTAGATGGTAACGGTGTTTGCACCAGTGCCGCTATTGGTTTTAGCGGGCTGGCGGCAGTACCGATGCGTTTCGCTGACCTGGAAAGTTCTCTGGTAGGCAAAACCCTGGACGATGCCACCCTGAACTCGGTTACTAGCGGGTTCGCGGCAGATGTGGATGCCCTGGCTGACCTGCACGGGTCGCAGGACTACCGCCGCGCGATGGCGGAGGTTTTTGCCAAACGCGCCATCAAAGAGGCTGTAGCCAGCTAATCGGTTGCATTGTAGTAGTGGCTTTAGTCGCTTATCATTTTAAAATAGAGAAAAAACTAAAGTCTTTACTAGCATTTCTGGTCGTACTAGGCGTTTGATGGGTAAACTTTCGGGTTTACCCATTTTTTAATATCTTTAATCTGAACGTTTCCTGCTTAACTGGCGATTTTGTCTTCCCGCATTTCCATGCCCTTTTTGATGCCATTTTGCAACATTTTCCAAAGAACTCTATTGGCCTTCTCGGTCTCCTGCAAAAGCTGTTGGACTGCCGCCATCGATTGAGCCGCCGCCAACTGATTAATTTGTTGAGGCAGGTAGTATTGGTCAGTTTTGAAGGCCATTAAAAAGGAGCTTGTTTCTTTAATTAACAATTTGCGGGTTGCCATTCCTTCTCTGACCATTTCCGGCGCGAGGTTAACATAGCGAGAATCGTTGTGGTCTAGTAATTCATAGACCAGTTTGGATATTTTCATTGGGCTATTACGCTGTACAATTCTTACCAGTTTACTTTCCAGGCTACCTTCGGGCCAATTCACCAACCCATCCCAGACCGAGGTTGCCTTTAACGTCGGGCCAAATAAGCCTAACAAGCCACCCTGCACCCCAATTTCCAATTTAATATTGCCCATTTGATTAGCAGCCAAAATTGCTGCCGACAGGAGGGTATGGCTCATTGCTCTGGCCTGAACCTTACCCGGTTTGTGAATTAACTCGAAAGCCCCAATCATATTAATCGAATCCAACATCCCCGCTGCCGGGACAAATTCGTCTGCCCTGAGAAAAATCAGTTCGCTAGGGGTAAAATTAGTTTTTATCAGTTCCATTATCAATTTAGTTCTCCTTAATATACAAATTTATTTTCGCCACAATCCGGCAAAACTAATATAGCTTTATAACTAGGCTTTGAAATCTAGGGAAACCTATATTTAGGGCGGCTAAAAGTAATCAGTAAAACCATGCCTTCGACCTTGAATTTCAGATTAAAAAGCCATTGCATATTACGTTACGTAATAGCTTACAATGTTGCTGGAGGTGAGGAAATGCGACCAATCGAAACCTATTATGTGCGGGAGTTTGCCAATTTAGCCGGAGTAACAGTCCGCACCCTGCAATATTACGACAAAGAGGGCCTTTTAAAACCCTCACTTTATACCGAGGCCAAGCACCGTCTCTATCGGCGGGAAGATTTGCTGCGACTACAACAGATTTTGACCCTGAAATATATGGGCTTTTCGCTGGAAGAAATTCGTAGCCTCTTGCATAACCCAACCTACGAGGTGCGGGCTTCCCTGGAAATCCAGAAAGAGGCCATTGACCAACGCATTAGCGAATTACAAAAAGTGTCGGCGGCTCTGGAATAGACTATCAACACCCTTTCGTCTCTAAAGCCTACCGAGTTAGATTGGTCGCTGGTTAGCGAGATGATTCGGGGGGTTATGGCGGGGGAAAAGTTCAAGTGGCTCAATCGCTACTATACCCCGGAGCAGCAGCAAATCCTGGAGCAACGCCGCCGCGAAATGTCACCGCAGGAGATGGTGCAAAGCTGGAAAGATTGGGAGGTTTTGCTGAACGAGTTCCGGGTAAAGCTGGCGGAGGGCTGCAACCCCGCCGACCCAACCGTCCAAAAGTTAGCCGCCCGCCAAAACGAACTAATCCAGAGCTTTACACAAGGAGACCCCGGCATTTTCCAGTCTCTCAAACAGATGTATGAAGATATGGAGAAGCTGCCGGAAGAAAAGCGGCCTTATGAACTGGAACTTCAAAAATATATGAATCAGGCGATAACAATTTTTTATCAACAAAAGGGGGACTGAAGGTGAACGCTATTAATCCAATGATGCCGACCAATTGGACGGTTAGTAAAGTTACGGCTAATGGCCTTGAGCAGAACTATTATCGAACGGGCGGAAATAAACCCAGCCTTCTTCTGCTGCACGGCTTCTCTGAAAATGGGCTTTGTTGGTCGAGGGTTGCCAGAGCTTTAGAACCGAATTTTGAGGTAATAATGCCAGATGCACGGGGACACGGCCTTTCGGGTGGGCCTGAAACTGGCTACAATCCAGAGTTACTGATTGAAGATACGGTGGAGTTTATCAAAGTGCTTGGCGTGAATAAACCAATTTTAATCGGTCACTCAAACGGGGCTTTAACGGCGGCGGGCGTGGCTGCGGCCTAACCAGAACTGGTAACAGCCACCGTTGTAATTGACCCACCCTGGCGGGAAGAGGTGCGACCTATGCCCGTTTCCAGTGGTGGTTAACCCTGGCCTGGTTTCAACGCTTGGTATAACTCCTGGCTTGATTGGCACATTGCCCTCAGAAATCAAACCCCCGAAGAACGTTTAGCCAGTTCTGCCCGGTTTTTGCCACCCGGCTCGGCTAATTGGGAGAAGGAGGAATTCTTCAATCATTTGGAGGCTCAGGCCCAATTTAACCTGGATGTTATGAATTTTGCACCCTTTGTTCCAACCGCAACTCCCTGGCGTTCGACGGTAGAGCGGATTCAAGGCCCGTTACTTTTAATTATGGGCAATCCTAAACTAGGGGCTTTTGTCACTACCGCCGAAGCAGCCCATATTATGGAGGCCAGTTACAAAGGCCGATTACTAAATTTTGAAGAGGCAGGTCATTTTATGTATCGGGGCCTGACGGCTGAAAAATTCGACAATTTTATTAGTGTGCTTAAAGGCCATTTGCAACAATTCCCAGCTAATATCCGTTACTAAACTAATGCCTGACCCCCTTATAGCTAATTGGCGAAAATCGCCGGATACTGCTAAAATAAGCAGGATTTTGAGGCATTAGATTATTATGGAGGACATTAGTTTGACCAAAAGTGCGTTAATAACTGGCATCACCGGACAGGACGGAAGTTATCTGGCCGAGTTTTTGCTGGAAAAAGGTTACAAAGTCTACGGCCTGTTGCGCCGCACCAGTATTATCATTGATGACCGTATCCAGCACTTGCTGAATGAGGTGGAGTTGCTGGATGGCGACCTGTTAGACCAACTTTCCCTGATTAAAGCCGTCATGAATTCCAAACCTGACGAGGTTTTCAATCTGGCGGCTCAGTCGTTTGTGCCCACCAGTTGGCAACAACCCGTGCTAACCGGGGAATATACCGCTATTGGTGTTACCAAAATGCTGGAAGCCATTCGGTTAGTAGATAAACCGATTCGCTTCTATCAAGCCAGCAGTAGCGAAATGTTTGGCAAAGTGGTGGAAGTACCCCAAAAAGAGACTACCCCCTTCTATCCGCGTTCGCCCTACGGGGTGAGCAAGGTTTACGGTCACTGGATTACCGTCAACTATCGCGAGAGTTACGATATGTACGCGGTTAGCGGGATTCTTTTCAACCACGAAAGCCCCCGGCGCGGCCTGGAATTTGTGACCCGCAAGATTACCAACGCTGTCGCTCGTATAAAGTTCGGCTTACAGGATAAATTGCATCTGGGCAATTTGGAAGCTCGCCGGGATTGGGGTTTTGCCGGGGATTATGTGCAGGCGATGTGGCTGATGTTGCAGCAGGAAACACCAGACGATTATCTGGTAGCGACGGGCGAAACCCACGCCGTGCGCGAATTTGTCGAGATTGCGTTTAAGCGGGCAGGTCTGCCAAATTGGGAAGAGTATGTGGTGGTTGACCCCAAATTCTTCCGACCCGCCGAGGTGGATTTACTGGTGGGCGACCCTACCAAAGCTCACGAAAAACTTGGCTGGAAGCCCAGCGTTAGTTTTCAGGGTTTGGTGGAGATGATGGTGGATGCCGACCTGTCCCTGACCAAAGCATCTCTAAGCCGAGGCTAGATTATAACCTAACCCCCTCTTGGTAAGGATGAAGTAGGAAGGATGAAGGATGAAAAAGAAAAAGGGTCAGAATAAAGGAGCAAGAAGCAAGAATTAAGAAGTATTATTCCCCCTTCCTGTGTCGGGAAGGGGGTTAGGGGGTTAGGTTTGCTAGACCTTCCCAATGCCCCAAACTTCATTTTAATGAAACCTGTCCGCCCTTAAATCCTAAAGTGGAGGGGGAGTTTAACTTCTGAAGGAAAATCAATGACGATTAAGAAGATTGACCATATCGGAATTGCGGTTAAAGATATAAGCACCGCCCTGAAATTCTACGCTGAGGCTCTCGGCCTGGAAACTATCGGCTACGAGGTAGTGGAAGACCAGGGCGTGCGGGTGGCTTTTTTGCCAGTAGGCGAGAGTCGCTTTGAGTTGCTCGAACCGTTGAACGACGAATCGCCAGTCGCTAAGTTTATTGCCAAACGCGGCGAAGGGATTCACCATATCTGTCTGGATGTAGAAAATGTAACTGAAACCCTGGAAGATATGAAAGGGCGCGGCCTGCAACTGATTGACCAACAACCCCGCCCCGGCGCACATCATAAAAACATCGCCTTTGTCCATCCCAAAGCCAGTGGTGGGGTGCTAATCGAACTCAGCCAGGACGCACCCGGTTTCCACGAGGGCATGCCGCTTGTCACAGGCGAGGAAGCTCTCAATAAAGGCTGAAATCTAAGGGGAAATAATAAGGTATAAAATTCATGAGGAAAATCATTACGACGACTTTTGTAACCCTGGACGGGGTTATGCAGGGACCAGGTGGGCCGGAGGAAGATACATCGGACGGCTTTACGCAAGGCGGCTGGCCGGCCAACTATGATGACGAAATGACCGGGCAAGTCATAGACGGCTTTATGAAAATTCCGTTTGAACTGCTCCTGGGTAGAAAGACTTACGATATTTGGGAAGCCTTCTGGCCTCACACCGATGAGGCACCCAACATCGCCAAGCCCTTTAACGCCACTAAAAAATACGTGGTCTCCCACGCTAGTCGTGAGTTGTCCTGGCCCAATTCGGTTCTGGTGACGGGCGAAGTGGTCGCCGAAATCAAAAAACTCAAGGGAATGGCTGCGCCGGATCTGTGGGTGTGGGGTAGCGGTAATCTGATCCAGACCTTGCTCAAGGCTGATCTGGTTGATCAGATGTACATCTGGACGTACCCGGTTACGCTTGGAGGAGGCAAACGGCTCTTTAGCGAGGGTATACTGCCAGCGGCTTTCCAGTTAGCGAGTAGCCAGGTTTCGTCAAGCGGGGTCATTATTGCCAATTATGAGCGTTCAGTTGCTCCTAATTAATGCTCATATTTCAGGTTAAGCGGCAGGGGTTTACTGGGGATACTGGATAAAACAATGGAGGTGGAGGTCGTCCCAAAACCACTCAACCGCTCGATTAAAGCCTCAAGGTGGGGAATTGAGACTGCGACCATTTTTATTATAAAAGACGTACCACCCGTTACATGATGGCATTCCAAAATCTCCGGCATACTTTTCACCAGTGGCAAAACAATCGGATATTTATCGGCGGGCGTGCTTAATTGGATAAAAGCCACTAGATTCACTCCAGCCTTTTCCGCCCCAATCTCCGCGTAATAACCTTTTATTACCCCCGCTTCCTCCAGACGGCGCACCCTCTCCGCCACCGCCGGAGTTGATAGCCCGACCTGTCGCCCCAACTCCGCAAACGATAGCCGAGCATTCTCCTGTAGAGCCGCCACAATTTGCCAGCCTATTTCATCTAGCAACTTTTCATTTTCTAAAGCCATAGCCCTATTTTCGCTAAATATCTAAAGTTTGAACCGCCAATTTGTTTTAAATGCTTATTTAATTTTACCTGATTAGTTTATATCATAAAAGCGGTGAATTTTTCCAACAACTAACAACCAATAACCAACAACCGTTAGGGAGGCAAAAGTGGATTTTCTATTTCTGGTCAAGGGTTTGCTAATAGGGCTTTCGATAACCGCCCCGGTGGGGCCAATCGGAATGCTTACTATCCAGCGCACCCTGACCAAAGGCCGAATTTACGGACTGGTCACGGGCATGGGCGCAGCCACCGCCGACGGGCTTTATGGCTGCATCGCCGGGTTTGGCCTTACCTTTGTCTCAAGCTTCCTGGTTAATCAGCAGTCCTGGCTAAAGCTAGTAGGTGGAGTTTTCTTGTGCTATCTGGGCATCAAAACCTTTTTATCCCACGCCGCCAAAAAAGCCGCCGATGGAAACGCCAGCAACTTATTGTTGGCCTATGCTACCACCGTATTCCTGACCCTGACCAACCCCACTACCATATTATCATTTGTGGCGGTTTTCGCCGGATTAGGGTTGGGCGCGGCGGATAATAACTACGGTTCAGCCTCCTTGCTAGTGCTAGGGGTGTTCTATGGCTCGGCGCTGTGGTGGTTGCTACTAACGGCGGGATAGAGCTAATCCGCCACAGACTAAAACCCGGCTTCCTAGACCGCCTTAACCAGCTATCGGGGGCGATAATTATCGGCTTTGGGGTGCTGGCTCTGGCAAGCCTAATCTTTTCGTAGCCATTTGCTGGTAGGCTCAAGGTCGGTTGCCAGGTCAAAGGCGCGGTTGGCGGCATCAATGTCGCCGCGCTCGTGGTGGGCTATTCCCAGCCGATAGACCGCCAGAGGCCAAAAGGGGCGTAAGTCCAGGGCTTTCTGGAACTGGGTAACGGCCAGATTAGCCTTGCCGCACAATAGGCTGGACATTCCCGCCCAATACCAACTATCGGGGTCGTTCGGGAAATCCCGCAAAACCCGGTCAGCAAAGAGCGCACCCCGCTTGCAGGGGTCAACCCCAATATCGGTATAAAGTTGCAGTAACAACAAAGGTACATTCAAGCCCGTCACTGGCTTCTTGTCGTTCAGTTCCAACGCTTTGATATAGGCGGCTTCGGCGTTCTGGTATTGCCCCAGCGTTAACTCGAAACGGGCCAAGTCGGTTTGCAGCAAGGCATCATCGGGGCGTTCCCGAATTAAGTCCTGCAATAATTTGTCTACAAACTCGCGGGCCTGTCGTACCTGGTCAGAGGAGTTAACCACTGGTTGAGCCTTTTGAAGCTGGTCGGTCAAAAGCTGGATAAAAACCTCACGGGCAAAGCGATTGTTAGGGTCAGCTTTTAGCACGGTATATAGCAAACTTTGGGATTGCAGCACCCGCCCGGTGCGCCAATAAATTGAGGCCAAATAACTTTGAGCATCAATAAAATTCGGGGTTAGTTGCAAAACCCGCACAAACTGTTCCTCCGCCAAGCCGTATTCCTCACCACTCAACAGGGCATAGCCAGCTTTGGTGCGACGCACTACCTCGCTTTCGTCAATATTGTCAGGCAGGGTGTTGATAATCTGGCGGATACGTTCGTTGGCTTGAGAAATAGCCCAGGTGGTTGGCCCATTATTTTGCCATTTCCCGGTAGCTTTGCTGGCAAGGGCTTTCTCAAATTGGGCGCGAGCTTCCACGAAACGGGTATCTCGCAGCAAAAAAAGCCCGGAAAGATAATAAGCGCGGTTGGCCTCAGTTGGGTCAAGCGGTCCGTTAAGTTTCAGGGCATCATCCACATAACGTTTGGCTTCGTCAATTTTATTTTTAACCAGCCGAATTTCACCCAGACCCAACAAGGAGCGTGAGGAAAATTCAGGATTCCCCGTGTCAATCAGTTTTTTCCAGATTGCCTCGGCCTCGTCATATTTTTGGTCAATAAACAGGGCGCGTCCTAGCCAAAAATTAACCGCCGAGTCGTTGGGCTGCCGGGTCAGTAGTTCGCGCAGATAAGCGGCGGCGGGTTGGGATTGTTGCAGACTTACCAGACTTTGGGCTAATAACAAACGGATATCATAGCCCTGCTCGCCGGAGTGGGTCGCGCTGGGCAAAGGGTTATCCAGGACGTATTGCCTTAGATTAGCCACCAATTCAGTGTAATGCCCATCGTTGTAAAGCAAGCGGTTTTTATCTATGGGGGACTCGGTGGGGGTAAATACCGGGCGCGCCACTAACACCAGCAAAACTGTAATTGCCGCCAGCACCACCGCCGCCAGCATTAAACGCAGCCAATGAGTACGCCACCAGCCGGGAGCTTTTTCAAACTCCTCCAGTTCCGTCACCAGCACAATACTTTTTTCTTTTTGGCGAGGCATAAAGAGCTATCGGCTTTCGGCAATGGGCTAAATTACGGGTCAGGTATTATCTCAACTAACTAAAATCGCTCTACTGAGAGTTTTACATAATATTGGCTGTTCGTCAAGATAAGAAATAAAATACCCACCCGGAAGTTCTTATTTTCAGGTGGGATATTGGGGTTGAACTGAAATATTAAGAGGTCAGGCTTTACTATTTCTGAGCCGCTTCGATAATAAGGTCTGAAACTTCCTGTGGGTGCGAGACCAACGAGGCGTGACTTGCGGCAACCTCGCGGGTGGTTGCGCCGATACGTTCCGCCATCCAGCGTTCCAAATCAGGGTTAATAACGGTATCGTTTTGGGAAACCAGATACCAGGACGGTAGAGTCTTCCAGGCCGCTTTCTCAACTTTGCTACCAAAAGCCTGTCCAGTGATGGGTTTCTGCACCACCGCCATAATCCGAGCCTGGGTTTCCTCAACGTCGGAGGCGAAAGATTTCGGAAAGGCTTCCGGGTTAAACCAACCAAAGCCCCCATTATCAAACTGAAGGTGGGAAACACCCTCGGTAGCTGGGAAACGACCATTGAGGTCTAGCAAAGTTTCACCCTCGTCCGGCGCATAAGCCGCGATATACACTAGCCCCGCTACGATAAGCCGAATAGCTTCGGCAGCACCATAATGGCCCACTGGATATGATAGAATAGAAGAACCAATAAATCCAAGACCAATTTGTTAGCCAACCAATAAGTGAAAGCTATTGATTGAAAGATGGAACTGCGCCAGCTTCGTTATTTTGTGACCGTCGCCGAGGAAATGAACTTTAACCGAGCCGCCCGATTGTTACTTATCGCCCAACCCGCCCTGAACCAGCAAATCCGCAACCTGGAAGAAAAACTTGGTGTAGAGCTATTTGACCGCCAACGCTGCCAGATAAAATTGACCGCCGCCGGGAAATCCTTACTGGAAGATGCCCGAAAATTGTTGCATGGGGCTGAAATGGTGGTCAGAACCACCCAACGAGTGCCGAGCTGGGTAATCCCTTACTTAAAAGCTAATGGCTTATAGTTGAGGGCTTCACCGTTAAGATTAATGAACGTAACCTGAATTGTAATGTTAAAGTGGTAGTAATATAATCATAAAGTTCCTATGATGGGTAGCTTATTTAGGACATCTGTTGTAGCCAGTTAAGGTTTAGAATGGGAAAATCAGGGTAACTATAGATGCTTCAAGGCAATTACGTCTCCATTAATATTGTTATCGCCTTGTGTTATCTAGTCATGGCGAGCTTTTTCTTCTGGAAAATCACCCCTTTGAAACTAAAGCCAATGGCCCGTTCATTAGGCTATTTACTTGGGACGATTTTTTTCATTTTCGGCCTGGATCAGATTCATGATTTCCTAATAAGTTTAAACTACCCTGAAAATAATCAGACCTCCGACTCTGTTATTTTTGATATTGCCATAATTTTCAAGTTCGTGGCTTTGGTTCTGGCACTTACCGGGTTATATGTGCTGCGCCGCTATGGTGAGATTGGCAATGACCTGCTATTTGCCAGCAAAGCCGGAGTGGAGTTACAACAAACCAACCTCAAACTTGAAGAGACTAATAACGCCCTCCAAAAACTGATAGAAGAACATAAACAGGCAACCGAAGCTCTAAAGGTAAGCGAAGAACACTTTCGTTCGCTGGTCGAGAGTGCTTCTGATATTTATATGATTTTTGATACCGAAAGGCGTTTCCGCTACATCAGCCCTTCAATAAAGCGGGTGTTAGGCTGGAAAGTGCCTGATTTTATGAACAAACGGGGGCGAGATTTTATTCACCCCGACGACCTTGAAAAGATGAGAGCGGCTTTTCTGGAAGTAGTTAAAGAGCCGGGACGGGAGCTAAACACCGTCGAATTCCGGGTACAAGATGCACATGGTAATTGGCGTAATATTGAAGCGGTTTTTGTAAATCTGCTAGACAACCCTTTTGTGAAAGGGGTAGTTGTCAACGGACACGATACCACCGAGCGTAAAATTATAGAACAAGAGTTAAAAGCCGAGCGTGACTTTGCTACCAAAATAATGCAAACAATGGGCCAGGGTTTAGCCATTGTGAACTCCGAACGCAAGATTACCTATGTAAATGAACGTCTTGCAAATATTTTTGGCTATGAACCAGAAGAATTGATTGGCAAACCTACCAATTATTTAGCACCCCCCGATGAGGTCTATAAATTAGACCAAGCGCGAGAATTACGCCAACAGGGAAAGACTAATACTTGCGAAGGGCGGGCCGTAAAAAAAGATGGTTCCAGTGTTTACGTTACAGTGACAGGCGTACCACTATTGCGTGATGATAAAGTTGTCGGCGCAGTTTCAGTAATAACCGACCTTACCGAACGGCATAAGATAGAACAAGAATTGAAGAACGAGCGTGATTTTGCCTTGAAGGTAATGCAAAATATGGGGCAGGGTTTAACGGTCACTGACCTCGATAGCAAGTTTACTTTTATAAATACCCCCTACGCCAATATGCTAGGTTATACCCCTGAAGAATTGATTGGTAAGACTCCATTTTTTATAACCCACCCCGATGATTATACGATTCTGGAGGAAGCCCGAAATAAGCGGCGGGCTGGAGAAAGTATCACCTATGAAAGTCGCCTTCAAAAACGGGACGGCAGTTCCAGTTATGTCACCATCACAGGTGTGCCCTTGATACGCGATGGCGAACTCCTGGGAACCATTGCAGTAATTACCGACCTAACCGAACGACGTAAAACCCAGGAAGCCGAGCAGCAGCACCAGGCCTATCTTGAAGCTCTCCACGAAACCGCCCTGACTTTAATGAACCGCCTTGACCTCACCGAATTATTAGACACAATTATTTCAAGGGCTGGAAACTTAGTAGGAACCGAGCACGGCTTTATCCATTTGGTAACAGACGATGAAAAGATGATGATTCTGCGGGTGGGTACAGGATTTTATAGCAGTCAGGTGAATCTGGCACTCTTATTCGGGGAAGGGTTGAGTGGTAAAGTCTGGCAAAGTGGCGAAAAGTTAGTAATCAAGGACTATAGTAAATGGGAAGGGCGTTTCATTGGGCCAGAGTGGGAAAAACCCCGTGCAATGGTCGGGATACCGCTAAAATCGAGTGGTAAGGTTATTGGGGTAATTGGCCTGATGCGCCTGGAGGATAATCGCTATTTTGAACAGGATGAGGTCGAGTTGCTAGACCGCTTTGCCCAACTTGCTTCGGTGGCTCTGGACAATGCCCGACTGTTTGCCTATTCCCAACGCCGCCTTTCCGAGCTTAAAACCATTCAAAATATTGCCCAGGCTATAAATTCTAATCTGCAACCGCAAGAAGTTTTTGTAACTGCGGTAAACCAGATTCAGCAAGCTTTTGGTTACGAGATGATAAGTATGTATTTGCGGATTGGTGAAAGGTTAGTTTTACAAGCGCATGGTGGATTTAATGAAAAGCTACCAGCAATTGGTTCTATCTTTCAAGGCATTATCGGGCGGGTGATACGTAGTGGCGAGGCCGCGTTTGTAAACAATGTTGATGAGGATGAAGATTTTATCAGAATCCATTCCAACACTCGGCAGATTATAGCGGTTCCCTTAAAATCAAAAGAAAATGAAGTGCTGGGTGGTCTGTCGGTAGCTTCAACCGGGAACCCCCCCCTGACCGAAGATGATTTTACCGTGTTGCTACTAATGAGCAACCAGATAAGTACTGCGGTTGAAAACGCCCGACTTTTCACTGAATTAGGTCGGAGTGAAGAAAAATATCGGGATGTTGTTAACAATGTGAAGGAAGTTATTTTTCAGACCGACCTGCAAGGAAATTGGACTTTCCTGAATCCTGCCTGGGTAGATTTGTTTGGCTATAGCCTGGATGAGACCTTAAATAGCCATTTTCAGAAGTATGTGTATGCGGATGACCACCAAAATGTTTTAGATGAGTTTATTAATTTGATAAATAAATCCAGGGAATTTGTCCAGCTGGAATTGCGGGTGGTATCAAAAAATGGGAATGTTCGTTGGGTGCTGGCTTTCGCCCGCCTGCAAACTACTGCCGAAGGTGAACCTCTAGGTACTATTGGCACTTTTATGGATATAACCGAACGCAAAGAGGTTGAGGAAGAACGCTTAACCCTCGAGCGTAAAATGTTGGAGGCTCAAAAACTGGAAAGCCTGGGAGTTATGGCGGGCGGGATTGCCCATGACTTTAATAATTTGCTGGTTTCGATTATGGGTAATGCCGAATTAGCCCAAATGGACTTATCGCCTGATAGCCCAACGGTTGACACGGTTAAACAAATCGAGCTGGCGGCCCAACGCGCGGCTGACCTGACCCGTCAGATGTTAGCCTACTCCGGCAAGGGCCAATTTGTAATGCAACAGCTGGATTTTAATCAGGTTATTGAGGGAATGTCGGAATTGCTTAAAGCTCCCTTAAACCGAAAAATTAAACTGGAACTGAACCTTGCCCAAAATTTACCAAAAATTGAGGCCGATGAAAGCCAACTCCGTCAATTGATTTTAAATCTGGTTGTTAATGCGGCGGAAGCGGTTGGAGAAAACGAAGGTTTTATTAAACTTACTACCCAACTGATTAGGGCTGAGCATCGCTATCTGGCCGAAACTCTGAAAAGACCAGATTTGGCGGTTGGGAATTATATTCTTTTTGAGGTCAGGGATTCTGGAAGTGGGATGGATGAAGAAACCCTGAGCAAAATTTTCGACCCCTTCTTCACCACTAAATTCACTGGGCGCGGTTTAGGTTTATCGGCAGTGCAGGGCATTGTGCGTGGGCATAAAGGCACTTTGCAAATTGAAAGCGAGCTTAACAAAGGCACTTTGTTCAAGGTTTTATTACCCAGCACTAATACTCCTCTTATTCAGAGTATTGAAAACGTAAAAGCTGAGAATAAGCCAGAAAGTAGCTCCAGAATTTTAATTGTGGACGATGATGAACTATTATGTAAAGTTACCTCACGGATGCTCCACAAAATGGGCTTTAGCGTGCTGGTGGCGGCAGATGGAAAGGCGGGAGTGGAAACATTTGAAACAAATCTGAATGAAATAGATTGTATTTTGCTCGACCTAACTATGCCCAACATGAACGGGGAAGAAGCTCTCCGTAAATTTCGCACTCTGAAACCCGCCGTCAGAGTGGTGCTAATGAGCGGCTACGACGAAAAAGAAGCCACCAGCCGTTTTGGAAATAGCGGGGCGGTTGACTTCCTCCAAAAACCCTATAACTCCAAAGAACTCCTCGAAAAAGTCAAAAAAGCCCTGAGCCGTTAAATCCTTAAACAATAATTACCAACCTGGTTGATAGGGGTTAAACCATTTGCTATAATCCTTATCAGTTAATCTTATAGCTGGCTTTACACCACCATACCTGTAAAGATTTCGCTTGCCAAAATTAAAAATATAGGAGATTATGTGCCAGACCAAAAAATAGACTCCCCCGAAACCGTGTTGGTGCTACCTTTTGCGGACGGCATTGGCGACTTTGTTAATATGCAACCTCTCCTCTACGCCATTGCTCGCCGCTTCCCCGAAGCTTCAATCAGTGTGGCCGCCTCCACTTACGCTAATTATTTGGTTTCGCCCGATTTCCCGGTAAAAATCGTAACGCCAAGTTGGTTTGAGAAAGACCCTGGCCCTATTGCCCAAAGGTTGCGCCATTTAATTCCTCAAAAATTTCTGGCTTTTTTTGCAGGGCCAGTGTTAAAGCGCGAGTTAGGCGGTAATATTGATTTAATTATTAATACGATCTATTTGTGGGAACGGCACATGGACTTTCCGCGCTACTGGACACCCCAAATTCCCTTGAGACCGGGGGCCAAACATACGCTGGATTGTCTGGCGGACGTGCTGGAGCAAGAGCTTGATATTGTTATTCCTAAAGCCGCGCGGTTTCCCAAACTATATATCCGGCCCACCGCTACCGAATGGGCGGCTGATTTTATCAAAACAAATAACCCAGAACAACGCCCCTTAGTGGCCCTGGTTGCCGAGAGCAATATGCTAATTAAGAAATGGCCTGCCGGGCATTGGGCCTACCTGAGCGATTGTTTGCAGGAAAAAGGCTATCAGACAATTTTCTTTGCCCCGGAAAACAGCGAGTTAAACCAGAGAATTCTCACCCTAACCAAACACCCGCCCCTAGTAGCCTCAACCACCCTTGATAATGTGGCGGCCTTGATGAAAGAATGTAATTTATGTATTGGGGTTGATACCGGGCTATTGCATATTGCGGCGGCGGTTGATACCGAGTGGCTAGGTTTATTTGGCCCTACTAATCCCGACGTTACAGGCCCATATGACCAGGCTCTTGGGCGGGGGTTAGTTTCGCCCTTCCCACGCGGCGAGAGTTGTCGAACTTGCTGGAAAAGCTTCAAATATGAAGATGATAAATGCCTGACGTTGGATATTGGCAGTTGTATTGACCATCTTGACCGTCGGGTTGTGCTGGAAGCCAGTCTGGAAATGCTGGAAGGGGCAAAGGTTTAGTGTCCAATTATCAAAACCTGCTGGTGGAAACCTTAGAAGAGAATATTTTACGGATAATGTTAAATCGTCCGCAGGTTATGAACGCCCTGAATAAAACTACGCTGGAGGAATTGCTTGGGGCTTTTCAAAACGAGGCCAGTCAACCTAATATTCGTTGTGTAATTTTAGGCGGGGTGGGCAAGGCTTTTTGTGCCGGGCAAGACCTGGAGGAACGACGAGCCTTTGCCGAAGGTGGCGAAAGACCTTCGTTGCAGCAATCGCTGGAGTTGCGTTATAACCCGCTTATCAAACTTATTAACGAACTTCCTAAACCCGTTATCGGAATGCTCAATGGCGTGGCGGCGGGGGCGGGTTGTGGGTTGGCGTTGGCCTGCGATATGCGTCTGGCAAGTCCTGCCGCCAGCTTGATGCTCAGTTTCGTCAAAGTGGGGCTTGGGTTGGACAGCGGCGTAAGTTACACCTTACCCCGGTTGCTGGGAATGGGTCGAGCTTTTGAACTGGCGATACTCGGAGAACGCATCTCTGCCCACGAAGCCGAAAAATCAGGTATAATTAATCGGGTGGTTGAGCCCGACCAGCTCGAAAACGAAACTTTGGGTTTAGCCCGACGAATTGCACTTGGCCCACCCCAGGCCATTGCCCGTATCAAAAAAGCCTTGAATTATTCCCAAACTGCTACGCTGGCAGCGGCTTTGCAAAACGAGGCTATTCTTCAGGAAGAAGCCGCTCAGGGGCAGGAATACCCCAAAGGACTTAGAGCTTTCTACGCCAAACGACCTCCCAACTTCTCCATCTAAAGTCAGAAAAAAATCCGCAAATTTAAAGTGACTTCGGGCAGCCACTTCCGTCTAAACTAACAACTGAATTATTAAGGGTTTTTAATAGTTAGTAGGGAAAGGTAGCAGTTATGAAGTCCAACAAAATTGATTTAAACATAATCAAGAATATTAGTGAAAACCAACATAATCTGTCTAATATTTTGAGCGCGGTGGTGCTTACTTTAGACATCTGCGAATCGGTGACGGAGTTATCACCAGAAGATTTTACCTTGATAAAAGAAGAATTAGTGCGAGCAATGCAACTTCTAAAAACCAATCAACAAATTTTGGGTAGCCTTATTGAAAAGGAGACCGTGCCTGAAACAAAAGACGACAGCCCCGCCAGCACCGATGCGGCCTACGAACCCAAGTGGTGATTTTTATTTTGCTACCAGGTTTATCACCGATATTTCAGGACGGGCAAAAAGTCGGAGGCGGGGTGTATGAAAACCCTCCATACCCAACCCCCGTGTTACGTACATTTTAGACTGGTTAGGCCCGCCAATATCAAATAAACCAGCCGCATATTTCCGACCATAGTTGCTGGCAGTAAAAACTGCCCCGAAGAAAGGTAAAGCAATTTGCCCGCCGTGGGTATGTCCAACTAATACCAGGTCTATGCCAGCCTTCGCCGCTTCTGCCGCAAAGTCAGGGGTATGATAAATCAAAAGCTTGAGGGCATCTGGCGGGGCTTGCTGGCTCAGATTATCCAATAACTCCGTAGTTGCTTCACGGTCACTTCTGACCCCTAAAAGAGTTATTGACTGTCCATTTATACTTAGGGCTTTTACCTCGTTGTCGAGGAGTTGTACCGGTGTATCAGCCATTGCACGGCGGGTATCGGGCAACGAGTCTACCACGCCTGCTACCGCGTAGACCCCATAACGCGCGTTTAAGCCCAGGAAAAAGCGGTGTAAATCAATGTAACTTTCGGGAGTGCGAAAATCCACATTAATATGGTCGCCACTGATAATCACCAGGTCGGGTTCAAGGCTTTTTATTTTGGCAAGCACATCGTCCTCTCGGTGCGTCCAGCGTTCCATATGAATATCGCTTATGAGAACTATTTTCAAGGGTGGAGTGCCGGGAGCAAGCTTACTTTCCGAAATCGTTGTTGTAGTTATGTCAACCCAGGATGGTTCGATGTAAAAGCCGTAAAAAAGTAGGGCCAATAACGCCAGATGCAATCCGGTATAAATCTGCAAGAAAACCCGCCAATAATTGCGAAGTTTTTCAGAAAAAAATAGCAGAGTGATAAAACTCAGCCAGAAGCCGAAAGAAAGAAGATAAAGATAGCCAAAAAAGATTATTACGGGTTGAGCAGCCCCAAAACTGGTGTTGGTTGAACTTAACAGCAACTCCATAAGAATAAAGAGGCTGTAAGCCGCCAGGGTAATCAGGATAGAACTACCTAGTATCAGTCGGGCTTTTTTGTGCTGTTTCCGCAATCTAAACACTGAAATAAAAGTTAAAAACAGGCCAAGTACCACCAAAGGGGAGGCAATTATTAGTTGACGAAGCGGATTTATACTGAAAAGAGAAAAAACGTAACCCAGCAAATTAACCTCCTGCAAGAAACCAAAGCCACTACTACCAGCGAAAACCCTGCTTTACTTTATTAACGGATTTAACAAACAGATAGTTTCTGGTTTATCCAAAATTTTTAGGCTTATGAACAAGTAGTAACCCCTTTACTGAAGATGCTGAGACTTTAGACCTAGCTAACTTGCAACTTCCTGCTTAGTTAGGGCTTAGTCATAATTCAAATTAAAGATGGGTACTAGGCCGAATGTAGGAGGTGAAAAAGTTTTCTAAGATATAGGTAAGAATAAACCGCCTAGAAAAATGGTATCGTTAACCTAGTTAGTACAGGATGAGAGAAGCTAAGTGGCTGCTAACAATCTGAATAGAGAACTTGAGGCTACCCGCTTACCAAAATTTACCACAGCGGACGGAATCTCGAATTTTGTAGCCGATTTGCGCTCGATAGTTTTTGCATCACAGGCAAAGGCTGCCAAATATTTCAAACTAACCCATAGCATAATCTCCCGCTACGAGGGTGGAAAGCTGATGCCACCGCCCGGTTATCTGTTCTGTTTGGCCCAGTTAGTTGCCGAGCGTCGGCCTGGTTCCGAACAGTCGGCAAAGGGACAGCAGCAGAATATTTTGCGAGAGATTAACAATGCTTTACACTGGAGCTTTGCCCACGATAAACCCCTGCGAAATTGGGAAGAAATGACCGAACTTGCCCAAATTTATCGCGAGAAACAATTGGGACTACCAACTATTATTATTAATCCTGATTTTAATAAAAGTCAAAAGGCTAATAATATTCCTTTTGAGGATTGGGGCGAAGCTCCCGACATCTTCAACTATTATAACCGCGAAGAAGAATTGACCGAGTTAGGGCAATGGATTCTGGCAGACCGTTGCCGCCTGGTGGTGCTGCACGGAATGGGCGGTATTGGTAAAACAGCTCTGGCGGTTAAGCTTGCCCGCGATTTAAAGAATAACTTCGAGTTTATCATTTGGTCTTCGCTTCATAGCAGTTTAGGACTGGATGAACTGCTGGAAAATTGGATTAGAAATTTATCCCGTCAACAGGAAACCACTTTACCCGAAAATCTGAACGCACGCATCAGTTTGCTTATCAGCTACCTACGTAAAGCCCATTGCCTTTTGATTTTGGATAATGTAGAAAGTATTTTGCAGGGGAACGAACCTAGCGGGCGTTTCCGGGAGGGGTATGAGGGTTACGGCAGGCTGCTCAAACGGCTTGGCGAAACCAATCACCAGAGCTGTTTGATTTTGACCAGCCGGGAAAAACCAGTAGATTTATTACCGCTAGAGGGCAATGCCTCGCCAGTACGAACTATCCGGCTTACCGGCCTGGGTAAATACGAGTGCGAAAAAATATTACAGGACAAAGGCTTGCAGGGCGGTGACGAAACCATTCGGGAACTGGAGATGGGCAAATTAAAAATGGAACGGATACCGCCCATCCGACTAAAGGTGTTAGCCCGCTACGTGAATGGCGTAAGAGCCCAGGCCCTCGAACGGCTGTCGCCCGACCGCCAGATCGCTTCCCTTCTGGCCTTTGCCTGGGTGGCCCTCGCTACTACCCAGGACGACAGTTTGGAGGTGCTGGAGCAATTAACCACAAGCTTACTAGCCAGAGCCGAAACTGCGGGCCTCAAAGAACGATTACGTACCCTCCCTGAGTTGGACGAGGCCGCCCTGCAACTAAAACTCGCCTGTGAGGTATTACTGGATGCCGAAGTGGAGGCCACCCAGGTTCGTCCAACAGTTTACCTTCGGGTCAGCGCGTCCCAATTGCGCCTGGCGATAGCCCTGGTTGGTCAGTTAACCCGTCCGAACAAAGAAGATAACTATTACGAGCTACTCCTGGAACGCTACAAAGTAGTGCGGAACTTTCTACCCAAACTCCTGACTACGATCCAGTTCTAGGCCACCGAAGCCGGGAAACCAGTTTTGGAAGGCTTGACTTTCCTCAAAAGCTTGGAAGGTAAAGCTAGTCCCCGACCAAAGATGGAAGATGCCCCGCCAACCCTGGTCAACCGGGCCTGGCACTCGCTGGTTTACCAGCAACAGCACCGCCCCCAGGATCGCCGCTATTATACCTTTTGTGTTTTGGAACGCTTGCAGGAAGCTCTGAAAAAACGAGAACTGTTCATTAGCCCTAGTGAACGCTGGGGTAATCCCAGAGCCAAACTTATCTTGGATGAAAACTGGCCCAGCTTGCGGCCTCAAATCTGCCGAACATTGAGCCGCAATGTTGATCCAAAAGTGGAACTAACCGCCCTGGAGGGTCAGCTCAATCGCGCCTACCTACGCACGGCAGCTAATTTACCTACCAATGCGGCGGTAAGAATTGAGCAAAAAGCTGGGGAAGACCGGGTGGTGCTTACCCCGCTGGACAAACTGCCCGAAAGTGCCAGCCTGGTTATTTTGAAGGAGACAGTGGCGGCGATGCTGCCAAAAGTGGATCTGGCCGAAGTCATTTTGGAAATCGCGGCTCGCACCAACTTCACGGCGGGTTTTACCCATCTCAGTGAAAACCAGGCCAGAGTTGAAGATTTAGCCCTTTCAGTTTGTGCGGTTTTACTGACCGAAGCCTGTAACATCAGCTTGGAACCGGTCGTGCAACGCAGCCAGCCCGCTCTAAAACGGGATCGTTTGGGGTGGGTGCAACAAAATTACATTCGGGCCGAAACCATCACGCGGGCCAATGCAACGTTGGTCGAAGCCCAGAGTTTAATCCCGCTAGTTCAAAGTTGGGGTGGCGGGGAGGTTGCCAGTGCCGACGGTTTGCGCTTTGTAGTGCCAATTCGCACCCTTAACGCCCGCCCCAATTCCAAATATTTTGGTTCGGAACGCGGTATTACTTACTACAACTTCATCAGCGACCAGTTCAGTGGCATTTATGCTCTGGTTATCCCCGGCACTCTCAGAGATTCGCTCTATCTGTTGGAGGGAGTGTTAGGGCAGCAAACCGTCTTGCAACCCACTGAATTTATGACCGATACCGCCGGAGCCAGTAACGTAATTTATGGCCTCTTCTGGTTATTGGGCTATCAGTTCAGTCCAAGGCTGGCTGACCTGAGCGACGCGCGTTACTGGCGGCTAAATTATGACACCAATTACGGTGCTTTAGAAGGAGTAGCTCGGCACAAAGTCAACACCAACCTGATTACCCAGAATTGGGACGACATTTTGCGGGTGGCAGGTTCCTTAAAGCTGGGCACGATCACACCTACCGAGTTAATGCGTACCCTCCAGGGAGGTGGGCGGGCCTCCACCCTGGGTCGGGCGATTGGAGAGCTTGGCCGCTTATGCAAAACTCTCTACATCTTGACTTACATTGATGATGAAGGCTATCGGCGGCGGATCTTGACCCAACTAAACCGGGGCGAAAGTCGCCATACCATGGCCAGGGTAGTATTTCACGGAAGACGGGGTGAGTTAAGGCAACGCTACCGGGAAGGACAGGAAGATCAACTGGGTGCCCTGGGTTTGGTGGTAAATATGCTGGTGTTATGGAACACCATTTATATGGATGCCGCTCTTAACCAGCTACGCCAGGAAGGAAAGATTGAGGTTAAACTAGAGGACATCGCCCGCCTTTCACCGCTGGGCTTTGAGCACTGTAATCTGCTTGGTCGCTATCACTTCAGCGTACCGGAATATATTCAGCAAGGTCAGCTTCGTCCCCTTCGCAATCCAACGGACCCAAATGACTGAGCTATAAACTCTGCACTCACTTAGAATTAGGGGAGGCTAAGAGTTAGCTAAACAGAACATATGTTTGATACGTAGAAACCTGTTCCACTGCTACTCAAGGGCGTAAATACTCCAATCTGAAGGAATATTTAAAAAAAATGAAATTAAGTCAGTTTTCTTAGTTACATTAGTAAGTATATACTCCTTAGCCATTTCAGCCGCCAATTTTGGAGCATTTTCTTCTAATATAAGCTTATCTGGTATACTAAAATCAACATCTAAATCAGGAGCTATTCCTTCTTTTTCGAGTCCGACATAATACCAACCATCAACTATTCCTATGACGACTCCCAAATCAGCTAATTCATCAGCTAATTTAAGTGCTATTGCTGGGGGTAATAGCAATTCCCCAGCTTTAAAAATACCTAAAGATTGATATTTTGTCATTAAATCAATTAAAGCTTGCTCAGTTATCATGGTCTTGGCCTTATTTTCTCTCCAAATGGGTCATACCAATTTGGATCGAATCTATTACTAACATGAAATATAGCTTCTGTTATATCATCTTGGACTACATAATGACCATCGGATCTATAATAAACAGTAGAATTATTATTAGTTGCCCGATTTACTGTTTTTGCGGTTTCTGCTGGACTATCAAGAACATTTTGTATATCAGCGTCTGCCCAACCTCTGTTAGAGGCTTGGGTAGCCTTTTGTTGATTAAGATGATGCCAATTCCTTTTAGATGGAGGAGTCGGAGTTGGGGTTGGTGTCGGGGTTGGTGTCGGTGGCGTTAAAGCTGGTGGAGCTGGTGGTGGAGTACCGCTCCCTCCCCCACTACTATTAGATGCAACATCAGGTGTTACATCATAATTGTCAACTAAACTGTAAATTAATCCGCCGACAAGAATCCCGCCAATCACGGCAACTGCTCTACTAGCCCAAACTGTAATTAAGTAAACTAATTTATCATCCAAAAATCCAGACGGGTCTTTCCCATTAACCGGGTTATTGGCAGTATAACCATACCTGTTCAACTCAACAGGATTGTTGAAACTCACAGGCCAAGTATCCCTACTCAAGAAGCTGCCCTGCCCTGGATTATAATACCGCGCCCGCAAATCGTAAAGACCAGTTAGCGAGTCGAATTGCTGCCCAGTATAGAGGTATTTGGTGTTGGGTGTACCACTGAAGTTCTGCAAGTTCCCGAAGGCATCATAATTGTATTTCTGGCTGGATATTACGTTCCCACTATTGTCCGCCAGTGACCTTACGCCGCTATGCCCATCCATCAGGAAATATTCAGTCGTGGAACTACTTCGCTTCTGCGATAACAACTCCCCGTTACCCA
>Ga0209511_1000814_pt1 | contig 29207 bp, 25 predicted proteins | sample SSSSmetaG_FD_184141 | JGI IMG/M metagenome (GOLD analysis project Ga0209511, IMG submission 184141) | Glacier valley bacterial and archeal communities from Borup Fiord, Nunavut, Canada, to study Microbial Dark Matter (Phase II) - ​SSSS... | ecosystem: Environmental > Aquatic > Freshwater > Ice >... | reverse complement strand
AATGCAATTCCAGTATTGCTAAAAACGCAACTTCAAGCAGCATAAGAACTGAACTTTGATAACTGAATAACTGCCAGGTATTGAATTTTCAAGGAGCATAGCTAAAATCTATGTGCGAAGTTTGAGTTACTTATATTTAGTTTGTTACTATTGGTATCTTTTGCAGTTAGTTGTACAAAAAATACAAAAACTGATATAACGAATTCTCAGGAGAATGCAACGACGACAACTGTAACACCGATTATAACACCGATTGTAACACCTACTGTAGCTCCTTCTGTACAAGAAGATGGGCGAGATATGCCTGATTGGGCTTCTTCAACAGTTATCTATGAAGTAAATGTCAGACAATACACAAAAGAAGGAACATTTAAAGCATTTTCCGAGCACCTGGAACGACTGAAGAATATGGGAGTTACCACCTTATGGTTTATGCCGATATATCCAATATCTGAGCTTAATCGATCGGGGACTCTTGGATCTTATTATTCAATCAAAGATTATACTAGCGTTAACCCTGAATTCGGTGATTTGCAGGATTTTAAAGATTTTGTAAGTAAAGCACACGATATGGGATTTACTGTAATCCTAGATTGGGTAGCAAATCACACAGGTTGGGATAATACATGGATCGCAGAACATCCGGACAGGTATACGCAGGATGAGGAAGGTAATATTATCTCTCCGCTTGGAATGGGATGGCCAGATGTTGCAGATCTTAACTATGACAATCAAGATATGCGAGCTGCAATGATTGATGCTATGAGTTTTTGGGTGAATGAAACCGATATCGATGGATTTAGGTGTGATTATGCCGGTGGAGTACCACAGGATTTTTGGGAAGATGCAAGAGCAGAATTATCCATTGAAAAGCAATTATATATGCTGGCAGAAGATAATTCCAATAAAGATTTGCTGAAGACGGCATTTGATAGCAATTATAACTGGACCATGTATGATCGTTTGGTTGCTGTTGCTCGTGGCAATAAAAATGCTGCATCAATACGAACAATGATTACTTTAACTACAAATTTACCAGAAGGAGCCTTCCCACTTAATTTCCTTGATAATCATGATAAAAATTCATGGGAGGGGACAATTATAGACACATTTGGTGCAGATGCACTTCCTTCCCTTACGACACTTATATTTACAATGCCAGGGGCACCGCTGATATACTCCGGTCAAGAAGCAGGCTTAGATAAGCAGTTAGAGTTTTTTGAAAAGGATGAAATCAGTTGGGATAGCCTTCCCTATGAAAAATTAATAACAAGTCTATGCAGTATCAGAAAGAATAACCCGGCCCTGTATAGTGGTTTAGCTGGCGCTGAGATAGAATATATAGATACACAGCTTAATATTCTTGCATTTGAGAGAACAAAGGATAATAAGAAGATAACAGTAATCATGAATTTAACCAAAAACGATCAAAGTGATATGGTTGATTATCAGATTGGAAAAAATGCTACTGTATTATTACACGGCGTTGGCAAAGATCAGCCGACCACAGAATCCTATTCACTGACCCAGGACGAGCAGAGCGGATTATCAGAGCTTCAACCTTGGGAGTATTACGTGATATCATCGGATGTTGAATAAGTACGAAAAAGGGAGACAGGATAGTACCATCAGGTTTCTATGAACTGAAGCGTAAGATCCTCCATTTCAGTCTGGAAAATTCTAACGGTGAGAGATCGAAGCTTTCTCAAGGTGAACATGAAAAAGTTCCGTTCTTGAACAGCTCCCTGTCAAATAGACAGGGAGCTATTCACCTTATGGATGAACTTTTTTATGTTTTCTTGAGATGGAATTAGAAGAAATCCTGATAAAAATTATATTAAGCCAGCCATGGGCATGGACTATAACCATTCTTTTTATATCGCCTAAAATGCTATATTGCATCTGATAATCTGGAAGTAAATAAGTTTATGTTGCGATGTTTTAATATAAAATATGTACCTTCCTTTCTTTCACTACTGCAAATTCAGTAAATAATATTGATTCTGGGCTGAACTGTAGGCATTGGCCTCAAATTGTTCCATACAATAAGTTCTGATCCAACAGCCATTAACTGGTATATCGCTTTTTAAAGAAACGATACTATTTTCCTCAATAGAAAACAGCTCCCCATCTGGAATTGTTGGATTATCCCAGACTCCAATTGATAATCCATAATAAGAATAATCATCTTTAGAAGTTAAATCCTTTATATTCACTTCATCTAAGTTACTAAATAAGCTATTAGCACTAAACATACTAGAATACTGAAGCCATTCAGATACTCTGGTTGCCTTTACATCAATATTTTTATTCCCTTCGTAAAAAGAGACATGTGCATGATAAAGTTGCTCCTCTTCTTTCCATGTTATAGAATACCCGATGTCTTTAATTTTTCCTGAAATCTCATAATTTACATTTAGGTCTTCTATTCTTGCAGTTTCCATAGCCTGTTCATCTAAATGAAGCACATCAGCCACTTGTTTCCAATGGCTTATAAAATCAAATTCATATATATTTGTAGCTATCGGTTCTATGTATCTTATTCTTTCAAAGTACATCTTTGAACAAACGGGTATTGCTATAATAATAGCAACTGCTATACATAGTATAAATACCCATTTTTTCTTATTATTCATTTGTAATCACCTCATATATTTCCTCTCCTAAAGGTAAAATATTTGATACGTCATCATAGAAAACTATAGTGAATTAAATCAAACTATAAAGTATAATTTATTTAATTATACTTTTCCTAATTTAGGAAGTCAATCAGAGGTGGGAAAAAGTCATATTTTATGGCTAACAATAACCATTTAGATTTGAACTTTATATTGCTTCTATTATTTTGTAGTTAAATTTTTGGAGAAAAATAATAACAAATCATCATCATTACAACATTGTGCATACTGCCCCAATTGCTTGCCCTGATACCAAACTCCTGAGCCATCAGGTATATATCCACGTTTTACATACATTCTATGTGCAGCACCGTATCCTGAATGTACACCAACTCCCAGATATACCAAGTCATTAATTTTAGCGGCTTCGTCACCTTTTAAAGCAATAAACCCTTTTGCTGTATCATTTTCTATCTCTGCCCAAAAAGGTAGTTCTTGACTGTATTTTACGTACTCAGCAGTACTATTTGGCAACCCAAACCAATCTGGCAAATCAGCCAATATAGTACTTGAAATCAATTCTTTTTGTTTCTTGTCTTTAATATAAACAATCATTAAATTTCCTCCTTAAATTTGTGGAGGCTATTTTAAAGTGAATCCTCTATTCACTATTCTCATGTCGATCTTTTTATTACCCCTTTCCTTGTAAATCTACTTATAGAAGCTTTAACAAAGACTAAATATTTCGTTCCTCATATTCGAAGGATTCTTCACATGAGTAAATTTCATGGAAAAATCCTTTGTACGGGATATCGTCTTCTAAGCATTTAGCGAGATATGAAAGTTCCTCATCACATTCCGGTTCTTCACCATTGTTACGCATTACTTCGAATGCGTCTATTATGTTTTCCATGATGGTTACTTTGATAAATAAAGGCAACTTCTCAAGCATTATATTTTCGATTTTTGTTTCTGATTTATATCCCGCAAGGACTGTTTCAAAATAATCGTCCATAAACTTTTTACGTTTTCCGGCATCCGGTTCAAATTGTATCCAACCAACTCCGTGCGTCCAGACATTTGCAAGGTCATACATATACCAACAGAAACATGAATTATCGAAATCAAATACAGTTATTTGTCCGGTATCAAAGTCTATCATGTAGTTACCATCGCTGTAATCAAAATGTACCATACCGAAAGCTTCACGATTCCTGTTCAATTCTTCTAAAGTTTTAAGGAGCTCAAATATTTTCTCCTTAAGTAGAGAAAGTGAGAGAGGTATCAGTTTATCAATATAATCAGCATTGTATTTGTCAAAAAAACTATAACGGTGATGGATGGGAACATATCCCTTCGATAACTGGTGCATTTTTCCCAATACTTTACCGCAGTCATAAAAATATTCGGTAATTGGAACCCCTTCCCGATATCTATAACTATTTTCTGCAAGCAATTGTCCTCTGGCTTTTTCAAATGCACAGACAAATAAACTGTGATTTTCATAGGTAATCTCTTCCAACAGGTTCCCGTTCTGGGAGCTGATTACATCCGAGACACTGCCGCCATGTTCGAATAAATATCGAATATATTCAACTTCACCCAGAAAATCTTCCTGGCTCCTGTCATTTAAGAAGGCGATTCTGATTATTATAGCACCAGCACCTTCTTTCTCACAATTATAAACGACATTCCGTCTACCTTCATGTGCATTGACCAGTCTGATTTTATAACCTTCCAAGCTGTATAACTCCGATATTATTGGAAGTAAATATGCTTCTCCAATTTTTACAATTTCACCATAAGTCATGATTCACTCCTTCATTTACGGAGAGCTAAAATATAGTCACTCTCTGTGTGTTGTAACATTCAAAAAGTATTTTCTTTAAATTCACACTTTCAATGATGTGTTATTTATTTTTTATCTTTTTAAATAAAAAATTGATTCCTAAATACAATGCACACACTAAAAAGCCTGAAATACCTATTTTAATCAAGACAAGATACCAAACCATTTTTAATCTATCAATAATATAAGAAGGAATTTCTCCTCCATTGAGTAAAGTTGCCATAATTGGAATCGCTATCATTAATATTGGAATAGATATCCCTAACAAGAAGCTAATTATGCTTCCTAAAATTAAATTACTTTTTTGATATAAATTTATTTTTTTCAAATAATTTATTTCTTTTGCATTTCGGTTGTATTTTTCTGATTTAGCATAACCCACTATTGATTTCAAACAAATATATCTTTCTTTACATTGTTCACATTCTTCTAAGTGGATTTCTATCTCAGCATTAGATAATTCTGATGTCAACTCATCTACATACAAAGGCATTAAATCCTGTATGAGTTCACAAGGAATTTTTTGTTTCATTATAGCTCTACCTCCTTAATAATTTTTACTTTTCCACGATAAAATGTTACTCTTGCCCAATTCTCGCTTCTTTCCATAATCTCACCAATTTGACCAAACGACAGATTACCGATGAGCCTAAGATACATTACTTCACGCATAGGTTCAACTAATTTATGAAGTGATTTTAAAATATGAAGGTTATCCCAAGAACAGAATAACTCTGTTTCCGCAGAAACAACAGGTAGTTCTTCGGCTTCTGTAATGCTAACTTGATTTTTCTGTTTTCGTAGGCGTTCATACAATAAATTCTTGGCGATACCACAAAGCCAAGTGGAAACACTACTACTTCCTTTGAATTTGTCAACATTTTGAACAGCCTGACAAAATGTTTCCTGGGTCAGTTCTTCTGCTAAATCAGGATTTTGCGACCTAGTCATGAGAAAACCATATACAGTTTTAGCGTGCTTTAAATATATTTGCTCCATGGAATCCATATATATGTTTTACCTCCTATCTGTTAATTAGTGTCACAAAATCTTAATTCGTTACATAAAGACTATCTTATTTTATTATTTTATTAGTTTTATTAGTACGGAACAAGACATAAATCAGTTCTAATTTGAACCAAATCTCTACTGTACTGTAAAATATTAAATTTTCAAGGTTCATATGAAAGGGCAGGCATAGAAAAATCTATGTTTTGACCCCGGCATCATGAAATACAGATAAAAGTTCTTTTAATTGATATCTTTTTCGCAGGGCATTAATCACTATAGCTTTTTCACGATTAGTGAGTGATTCAAGATTAATGCCCCTATCTTTTTTTATTATTTCGGCTGCTTTCTCAAGAACATCTTTCTCTAGCTGTAAGCGATATATTTCCTCCTGAAGAATTTCAACCTGTTTAATAAGCATTTCTTTTTCGGATACTAGTTGATTATTATCTTTGCTTGAAATATCCCCGTTATTTTTGTTGGTCTTCTTTGCCATATTTGTAACACCTTCGAGTACGTTGTCGGTTTCTTTGAGAACATTTTACCAAAGAATACTTTTTTGAACAATCGTTTTCGGACGTAATCCATTGCATCAATATCGGACGACTTGGATAACCCAGCGCATCAACAGTTCTAGATGCACACTGTTCATGTTCAAAGTAATACTTTATGGCAGTTAATTTCTGCTCTGTTGAATATTTAAAATATCTTCTCTTGGCCTTATGCAATGCACCAGTTATTCGAGATTCTTCATACCAAACAGGTAATGTATTAAAAGTGGGATACCCTAATTCCAGGATGGTCTTAGCTTCGCGTAAACCATTCTTAATATATAGATCTACAGCTTTCTCTCTTTGCTCGAGTGAATACATAACATACCTCCTGGTGTATTATCAGGTCCAGCTTTATGTCCTCACCCCCGTTTTACTTAAAGAATAAATTGACATATTATGATGAATAATGTAATATATTTACTATATATGTTCATTTAAGAACCTATGACCATTACGAACATCTCCTATAACTGCAAGTGTTTCTTATGGAGGGTTTGTATATCACATGGCGGTCGTTGTAAAGGCCCAAAAATTTGTGATTTAGGCATTCCTATGCAAACCACTGCCTGAAAAAATGGGTTACGGAAGGACGTGATTTATTTGTGTACCTGCTTGTGCTTATAGGGTATGGTTCTTTTGAAGAAAAAGCATATTACCTACGGATGACAGCAGATGTATATCCGGATATCTCTATTGAGCTGTAGGGCTGTTATCAGAAAATTATTCCCCGTTTGAAAGGTAATACTTATAAAACCTACTGATTTTACCGTACATCTGACAGTATTCGGTATATCTTCCAAACCATACATTCGGTTTCTAACGTGATACCGTAAGCCCTTGATTCGCTACTGTCAAGATAATAAAAGCATTCTGGCTGAAAAACTGACAATGTATATGCTTTCTCATGAATCAATATCTGAATTTCTGGAGTGTCTTAAAAGTGATAGGAAATGCAGTATATCAACCAGGAATCAATTGTCGGCAATACATGCATTCTTTTTATATGCCCAGTTTGAGGAAGCAGCAGGAAACCTACATTTTCAAAAAGTGATAGTCTTGCTGGTCAAGAAATCTCAGATACTCTCAACACTGCACCTTTCATGCTGACTTAAAAACCACTAAGATATATGCTAAAGCTGACACTGAGCTAAAAAGGAAGGCGATTGAGATCACCATTAGCCAACTATAAAGGAGTATGTAATTATGGTAAAAAATAATCTTAAATCATTATTAATACATATCATAATAAGTTTTTTCTTTATCATTATTTTCTTTGTATTTTTTTTGCCGGGTGGGAAATGGGCATCTGAAGAAGCGGCAAATAAACATCATATTCATATGATGTTTATGGCAATTACTTTGATTGTTATAGCATTAATCCTATACTATATGTTAGGCAGAATATTCCTAATTAATCAAGGGAGTTTATTTAAAAATCTGTTGGCTACTATTCTAGTTGCAATAATCGGAACATTAATTTGGGTAATTGCATATACTATTGATTTTAATATTAACTATATGTCAAATTCTGAGTTATGGCAATTTTATTGTGCATTTAATGGATATTCATTATTTTTCCTCGATGAATCTGGAATTAAGAATTACATAATAATATTGCTTTTCTCGTTTATGCCAACAATAGCTATGTCGTTTGGAATGTTAAGAAAAGATATTCCCGAACATCCCACAACTTAATTGTAAGTACCAGGTGTCCGGGTTGGGATATGTTTGGATGCCATGAATGAGAGGACACATTAAGACTCAATGTCATCGTTTACACGAAACAACATACAACATATCTACTTAAGCAAGGCTTTTTAGTTTGATTATTCGCCAAATTAATACAGAATATACCAAGAAATACGCAAAAAAATCAGGTACCTAAATTGATAAATACCTGCTTGTATTTTAATTATTACCAGCGCATTAGTTCGTGTAATTCCGGAGTACGAAACTGCGGTTGCCAACAACTATGGGGATTCATATATCAAATTTTATTCAAAAATCTCGGTTTCGGATTAAAAAGAATACATTATCGGTAAAGTTATCATTAAAAACACATGATAATAATATACAATAGACATAGTTCCGCCTTCCCCCACACTCAGGTGTCGGGGCTGATTGAAAATTTTTTCCGGCTCACCCATCTATTAAGAAAATTAACTCTCTGACGGGGTTTATACAGTAAATATGAAACATTAGATTTTGTCCCTAGGTATGCAGAATGGAAGTTAAACCTATCTGTGCTCCAAGATATTTGTTATCCATTGCCAGTTCCTTCAGTGTTTCTGATACGGCCTTAAAAATTATTGAATAGCATTTACTCTGATTTTGAAAAATTATGCTGTGAAGTGAATCAGGAACGGGTCATTACTTCGTGAAAGCATATCTTATGACAAGTTTTACATAACGTCTTGAGTTGATACTTTTGGTTTTCAATCCATTGCGTCTTTGACAGAGACTGGCATTTAGGACAATGCCTGTTACTACGCGAGTTATTGGAATTTGTATATGACCGCAGTATTCACATATAACCTCATTGCGGATACGGGCAGCAATATTTTTGATTCGCTCAATACCTAAGCTTCTAACATCATATCCGAGGTCATTGAAAATACCCTGTAGGCATTCACTATCTTGACGTTTCAGCCAAAAGTATTGCTTGAATGCCATGGTAAAACGAATAGAGTATTCGCTTATAAAAAGAGCGTGTAAGGATTAACTTTTAAAATATCAAATTCTTCTTGAGTAAAAATCGTATCAATAGGTTGCAAAGTTCGTGTCCACGTCTATGTGTAAATTTTAAAGTGTATAATTATAAAGTGGTATGAAAAAATGATATCATTAAGCTAAAATGGTATGAAAACTTCATACCATTACGTAAATCGAAGGGGTTTTAGGGGACTTCCCCTAACCAGTAGCGTGAGACGGCTCTCGTGCATATCTGGAATATGAAGACGGTGAAATCGCATCGACCGATTCAACTATCGAAGAATATAACCGAGCATCTGAAGAACCAAATTGCAATCCAGAAGCAACAAGCGGAGCTGTTGGGAGAAGATTACGCACAGAATGATTTCTTGTTTAAACAGGAAGATGGTTCTCCGGTCAATCCAAATGTCTATTCCAAGGCATTTAAACGCTGCTTAAGAGCATACAATCAGCAGGCAGATGCCAAGCTGCCGGATATCAGCCTCTACAGTGCAGCCAGACACAGCTTTGGAACCAATCTCATCGTGAATGAAAACATTCCGACGTCTATTGTTAGCTCAATCATGGGCAATTCTGAGCGAGTACTGACGGAACGTTATGTGCACGTGGCAAATTCAGCGCAAAGTGTAGCAATCAATCTGTATACAGATCGGAAATTTGCATGAGGAAGTATCATAGAAAATTCGAGAACTTTGATAAAAACTTTGATATTTCTCACTTTGACAAAAAATAAGACCTTCCGAAACTCGGAAAGCCTTGGTTTTACTGAAATTGTTGTAAGCACGAGACGGGATTCGAACAAATCCCCGCATACAAAAATACTGATAAATAGGAGGTTTGTTGTTTCTGTTATTTATAGAGTTAAAATTTCATCATACACAAAACAATTATTATACATGTATTCAGGAGCAATATCGATATCACCGTTATTCCATACAACTACTCCATGTTCAACCGTTGCGGTTTTAAATATATCGGCATTTTCCAATATTTTAAATGCTGGCATGGAAAGAAGAGTAGTGGCATCAAATAGCCTTTTTTCTCCGGATGTAAAAGTTACTATCATTATCATATCATCAAATACCTTAACTGTTTGAACCTTGATGTCGCTTGACGGATTGCCAGCGTAAACAACTACATTCATCATATACATACGAACGCCTCCTATCGTAATGGCTCAATTTTATCGAACTACTCGCCCTTTACCGCCTTATTCCAGGCGTGATAAGCTTCTTCTTCATGAAGAGCAAGCCAGCCAACAACCATTTTGTATTGCTTGTTTGGAATAGCTCCTGCAAGCATTTCACCATCTATTCCGATTGATGCCTCATATTCTCCATAATATACATGAACATGAGGAACATATCACATCCTGCACACATGTGATACGCGTTATTTATTCGGATATAATTTTTATTTTTGAGTTATCCCTTAAACTTATAAGGCTTCCTTTCGTACTATCACTATCCCCCAATATATTTGTTTCTTCACTTGTTTCTTGTTTTGTTACTTTAATCCCTATAATAGGTTTATCACTTTCTGCGCTATATTCTTCATATATTTCATAAGTATATCCACCATTTTTAAAACTTAAATAGTTTAAATCCAATCCCTCATTATCTGTTCCACCACCACGTAGGTAATATGAATATGTAAATAATGACCAAGAATTTTCTGCCTTAATTGGATATACTAATTCGATTTTATCTCTAGTACCAAATCGGTATATGATATAGTCTTGTTGATTTTTTGAGATACAAATAGAAGCAGACTTATTTGAATTAGCGATTTTAAAGCTAAATAATACATCTTCATGCTCATTGCATAAATAATTATCAACAATTTCATTATTTGAATCATCTGATACATTATCATCGATATTTTCTGCATTATCTAGAATAGAGTTATTTGATGCTGTGGAAGGCGTTGGTGTAGATATGTTTACTGCATTTACATCTTGCGATTCTCTGTTAAGTTCAAAAAAAATACCGCCTCCGTAAAGTATTAATGAATTATCATCTTTTATATAAAATTTACATGCAGAGAAATTGTTTGTGTCATTTATCTCTATTAATGTTACAGCATTTGTGTTTATGCCTATGGAACGCAGAGATATTTCAAAATCGGCAGAAAATTCATCAGATGTAATTGTTGATTTTTTGTAAGTGGGATTTTTTACTGTATTATTAAGATAACTTATATCATCTCCGAAACAGCAGGATTGTTATTTTGAAAAACGTAAGTTTTTTCCTAATATCTTTTTAATTTCATCTTCATCATAAGTACTGACTTTACAAAATGCTACCACATTTTTTATTATCCATAGCCCATAAAATGGCTCTTCACTTTGAACTGTTGCGTCAATGTTTTTAGAATTATTAGTTATAGGAGTTGGAGTTAATGGTTGCGTTTGCTCATTGGTATTTACTTGAGAACTTATATTATTAGAAACTGGTTGATCGTTTTGTTTATTACTGCAACTAATAATAAAGATACTCGATGTAATTAGTACAATAAAGAATATAAATTTTTTCATAACCCCTCCACTTAAAACTGCAAATATTTATATGTGAATATTTTCCTAATTATAACAGTTTATGATATCACAAGTCAATTATACAATCAAAAGTGTATCTTCTACACAGGCTAGGAAGATTCTGAAAGAGGTGGAAAAGATTTCACCTAGCAGTGAGTACCTGGTGCGGTATATAAAAAAATATTTTAGTAAAGTCCATTGATCATAGTTGAATTCTAATTAAATTAAGTTTATGTAAAATATATTGTAAAATTAACGATAATATGGTAAAATAGTTTACTAGATGAAGAAAAAACTTAATTACACTAAAAGAAAGAAGAGGAATCGTATGGTTGGAATTAAGGATGTAGCAAAACGTGCAGGAGTATCGGTTTCAACGGTATCTAACGCTCTAAATAACAAGAAAAATGTTGGGGAAGAAACCAGGGATAGAATACATAAAATATGCGAAGAACTGTCGTACCAGCCAAATGCGGCAGGAAAAGGGCTTAAATCAGGAAAACCGAATACGATTTTATTCAATTTCAGTGATTTTGATCGAAGCTTTTATTTGAAGATTATTAATGGAATCAGTGATTATGTGAATGATAATGATTTTGACTTGATTATATGTACCGATAAGTCCTGTGAAAAATATATGAATAATAGTATTACCAGTGGGAGCATCGTACTGGACAAAAAGATGCAGGATGAGGTTTTGGTCCGTTTGGCGGACGAAAGTTATCCCATTGTTGTACTGGATAGAATTATGAATAACCCATCAATAAAAAGCGTAGTAGTGAACAATTATGATCCAATGTATGACATGATTCGTGGAGTAATAGACCGCGGATATCGGCATTTTGCGTTTATTGGCGGCCCGGAGGAGACTGCAGATAATAAAGAACGCTATAGGGCATTTCGTGACGCTCTGGAGATTAACCATTTGGAATTCCAGCAGAAGAGTTATTTTGCGGGGAATTACCGTGAGAAAAGTGGGTATTCGGCTGCTAAAATACTAATGTTGAGTCGAGAACTACCGGATTGCTTAGTATGTGCCAATGATAATATGGCGATTGGAGCGATGAAAGCCTTCCGTGAAAATGGAATACGGGTTCCACAGGACATTGCAATCACCGGATTTGATAACTGCGACTTGGCGGAGGCTATGGAATTAACGACGGTATCTATTCCTAATTATGAAAGAGGATACATTGCTGCAAGATATTTAATTGAAAATATTCGAGGTCAACGCAATGTAGAGACGTTTAAAATTGCTGCCAAGATCATTTTTAGAAACAGCGTAGGCATAAAAAATAATTGAATTTAGTAAAATTTTAATAAAACTAAATATAATTTTAGTAAAGTCACGTGATATTCAACAAAAGTTGGATTTGTCATGTGGCTTTTTTAATTGATAAAATGTACATATTTCACAAAGAATAGATAGAAACAAAGTACTTGTTTAAACAACATTGACAAATGATACGATTTGTATTATTATTTTGGTATAACGTTTTACAAAATATTTTAATTTAAGGAGAGATATTATGAAATTAAGAAAAATTTTGGGTGTTTTACTTACCGTTACCATGATCTTTAGTGTTGCTTTAACAGGTTGTGGAAAAACGAAAGAGAAAGCTGAGAGTACCGATGCAGCAGTTACTCCTGCAACGACAACAGAGCCTGCTGAGACAACAGAGCCTGCTGAGACAACGAAAGCAGCAAAAAAAATTATTATTTTCCAGTCAAAGGTAGAAATTAGTGATCAATTAGAAGCATGTGCAAAAGCATATCAGGAAGAGACTGGAGTAGAAGTAGAAGTTTGGGGTACTACAGGAGATGACTATTTACAACAGTTAAAGATTAAGCTTGGTAACAATCAGGGACCTACTTTATTTTCTTTAGCACCTGGTTCTGAGTCAAATGAATTAAAAGCTTATTTAGCAGATTTAAGTGATTTGTCCTTTGTTAGTGATATATCAGCAAACATGGCAAATCAAATTGATGGTAAAGTGGTTGGTATACCATATACCATGGAAGGTTTCGGAGTTGTATATAATAAGGACCTAATTGATGCTTCGAAAGTAACTGACTACGATTCCTTTGCAGCAATGCTGAGTGAGCAGAAAGCAGCTGGAATTAATGGATTTAGTTTATCCCAGGAAAGCTATTTCCTCATTGGACATATTCTTAACACACCATTTGCATTGCAGGCTGATGCGCAAGCATACATAAATCAGTTGGTTGCAGGTGAAGTAACCATGCAGGATACACCTGAATTCGTGGAGTTTGGGAAATTCATGGAAGCTATCAGAGAGAACACAAGCAATCCTCTAGAAGTGAATTATGACACTCAAACTGGTGATTTCGCTACAGGTAAGACAGCTTCCATCCATCAGGGAAACTGGAGTTATGGCATGTTTACCGATTATAATGTTACCTTTGATATGGGTATGATGCCGTTACCAATCAGTGGAAATGATAAGATTGCAGCAAGTGTTCCTGCTTGTTGGTATGTAAATTCACAGGCTGCAGAAGATGAAATTCAAGCAGGTAAGAATTTCCTTAATTGGTTATATACCAGTGAGACCGGAACAAAATACCTTATGGAAGAGTTTGGATTTATTCCAGTATTAACTACAATGACGAGCCCGAAATTAGATCCTCTTTCCCAATCAGTATCTGAGTATGCAGCAGCAGGAAAGACAATTTCTTGGCCGATGAGTTATTGGCCAGCAGGTATTGTAGATGTATATTTACTACCAGTTACACAAGAGTTCTTTACAACTGATATGACTGGAGAAGAATTTTTGACAGCATTGTCAGATGCCTTTGTTCAAGCTGGGAAATAAACTTAAGTAGTACATAAGAATTAGAGCACGAAAGCCAGGATTCAGAAATCTAACATCTTCTTAATATGCATTTAAGTTGTGTTGGATTTCTGTATTCTTATATAATAGGTGATTGCGAAACTAAAATAGTTTTTGGATTTGTAAGGAGGAAAATCCTCCTTGCTTTTTAGGAGGATTGGCATGAAAAAGAGAAGGGATATAGCTTGGTATGCTTTGTTTGTATTACCTCTGGTATTTGTATTTACGACAGTGGTCATAGTACCATTCATCATAGGAATTGGGTATTCTTTTGTTTCCTGGGATGGAATGTCATTAAATGAAAAAACGTTTGTTGGATTTGATAATTACACAAGATTGTTTCAGGACTTACGATTTTTAACTTCAGCTGGTCATACCGTCTTGTTTACCATATTTGCAGTACTACTTATTAATATTCTGGGTCTTGCCTTTGCATTTATCGTTACCGGTAAATTGAGGGTACGAAACGTGGCAAGAACTATGTTGTTTATGCCATATTTAATTGGTGGGTTAATCTTAGGTTACATATGGAAGTTTATATTTACAGATGTATTTAAAGCAATCGGAGAAATGACCGGTTGTACGAGCGTATTTTTTAGTTGGTTGCTAGATCCTAAGCATGCATTATTTGCGATGATTATCGTTACTACTTGGCAGATGGCTGGGTATATAATGATCATCTATATCAACGGCATTCAGGCAATGCCTGAGGATGTACTCGAAGCAGCAAAAGTAGATGGTGCAGGATTTTGGCCGACCTTACTTCGTATCAAATTTCCTTTGATTATGCCTTCCTTTACGATTTGTCTGTTCTTAACTTTATCAAATTGTTTCAAGATATTTGATGTTAACTTATCGCTCACAGGTGGAGGGCCAAACAATGCAACCGAAATGATGGCGATGAACATTTACAATGAGATTTTCTCATTAAGTAACTTTGGCTATGGGCAGGCGAAAGCAATTATCTTCTTTATCGCAGTAGCCTTTTTGACTTTAATTCAGGTATCGATTACAAAGAGGAAAGAGGTGGAGATGTAATGAAGAAAATTAGTAAACTTTTAATAGAATTCCTGGCAATCATCGTATGCATTTGCTATCTGTTTCCGATTTATATCGTACTAACCAATTCCTTTAAAAATCGACAAGAGCTTTATGAGAATATGCTTGCACTCCCTCAGAAGCTTTCTTTTGAATTCTTTCGTACAGCAATGGAAAAGATGAATTTTATGAAAGCTTTTGGCAATTCCTTGCTTGTTACAGTGATATCAATTGCAATAATTACAGTGCTAGCATCTATGACAGCTTGGATGTTAGTGCGGACGGACAATAAGCTTAGCAGAGTGTTATTTATGGTATTCGTGGCAACGTTGATAATACCTTTTCAGACTATTATGATGCCCCTGATGCAGGTAATGGGATGGGTAAGGGATACCTTGCATATTCCGATACTCAATACTTTGGGTGGTTTAATCTATATGAATGTCGGCTTTGGTGCTAGCATGGCAGTATTTTTATATCATGGTTTTATTAAATCAATACCAATATCCCTTGAAGAGGCAGCTACGATTGATGGCTGCAACCGCTTTAAGGTGTTCTGGAAGATTGTGTTTCCAATGCTAAAACCGACTACGGTTACGGTTATGATATTGGATGTTATTTGGATTTGGAACGATTATCTACTACCCTCCTTGGTTTTATCTAGCAAAGCCCTTCGTACGATTCCGCTGTCAACAGCATCCTTCTTTGGACAATTTACAATTGAGTGGAATCTTGCAATGGCAGGCTTAATGCTGACGATTATTCCAGTTATTCTGTTCTATTTAGCTGCGCAGAAGTACATTGTTAAGGGCGTGGCAGCAGGTGCAGTGAAGCAATAATTCAAATACATTCAATTACTATAACCAAAATCAAGGTATCATGCATTCTACGCTTGCAGGTTTTGGAAATACATGGAGGAAATAATGAAGTTAAAACAACCAATCTACGAAATTGAGAATATAAGTGTTGATAATAATGAACTAATTGTGAATGAGACTGTGTTTCACAATGCGAATGGATATATTGGAGTTAGATCCAATTATGAAGAAGGATATCCTGAGGATTTTGACACCATCCGTGGTTCCTATATCAATGGGTTTTATGATATTGCAGATATGAGACAGGCTGAAAGTCTCTATGGCTTAGTGGAAGACAAACAGACAATGTTAAATATAGCGGATACCCAGATGATCCATCTAATCCTTGACGGTGAGAGGTTCAGCTTATTTGAGGGGACAGTTCTTCATAGTAAACGATGGCTAGATATGGAGCAAGGGATCACCGGAAGAAGCATAGTATGGTGTTCTCCGTCAGGAAAACAGGTGGAAATAGTCATAAAGAGAATGACCTCGTTCCATCAGTTGTCTCTTTTTACGATTGAGTATGCAGTAAAGGCCTTAAATTTCAGCGGTAAAATTGAATTTTGCTCCTATCACATCGGTGAAGTATTTAACTATAGTGATGAAAATGATCCGAGGGTGGCAAAGGAAAGCGGAAGATACTTAATTCCTTCAATGGCAATAATAGAAGAGGGGGCTTCTTATCTGACGTCCAATACCTCTAAATCTGGTTTGTCCGTATGTACCGGGGTGAAGCATATATTATCCCAAAATGCCTCCATTAATACCACTAGCTTTGAACATAGCGCTATAACGAAGATAGAAACTTTAATTCAGGAAAATGAGACAATTACGTTAACAAAATATACTGTTTTTAGCGATTCCATAAGACAACAGGATTGTATGGCTCATGCCAAGGTGGAATTGGAGAAAGCATTGGCAGTGCCCCTGGAAGCATTCTATGAAGCACAAAGAACATATCTGAAGGATTACTGGGAAAACTGTCTTCTAGAAATCAAGGGAGACGATGATTTAACGGAGGCAGTGAATTATAATATGTACCAATTGATACAATCGGTTGGTAAAGATGAATACTGTAACATAACGGCGAAGGGGTTAAGCGGTGAAGGCTATGAAGGACATTACTTTTGGGATACGGAGATGTACATTGAGCCCTTCTTTAATCTAACAGAGCCTTCAATTACAAAGAACTTAATCGGATTCCGATATAATACGATGGAGCAGGCGAGAGAAAATGCGAAGCTTTTAGGGCATAAAAAAGGAGTATTATATCCTTGGCGCACCATCATGGGTAAAGAATGCTCTGGGTTTTTTCCCTCAGGAACGGCAGGCTATCATATTAATGGAGATATCGCTTATTCGGTTATATCTTATTATTTGGCCACCAAGGACTTAGATTTTATTGCGGATAAGGGAGCAGAGATTATCTTTGAAACAGCAAGGCTGTGGATGGATGTCGGTAATTATTATAAGGATTCCTTTCGAATTAATGAGGTAACCGGACCGGATGAATACACTTGTATGGTCAATAACAATTATTATACGAATGTATCAGCACAGTTTAACCTGCAGTGGGCTGCGAAGTTCTATGAACTACTAAAAGCTGCAAAGAAATTAGCTCCTGTCATGGAAAGAATAGGGTTGTCAGAATTTGAGATAACCGAATTTAAACATGCTGCGGCTTGTATGTATCTTCCCTATGATGAGACGTTAAAGATTAACCCACAAGATGATTCCTTCCTAGCAAAAAAGGTTTGGGATATTGAGAATACGCCCAAGGAAAACTTCCCCCTATTATTACATTATCATCCGCTTCATTTATACCGCCATCAGGTATGCAAGCAGGCAGACACTGTATTGGCACATTTTATCTTTGAGGATGCGCAGTCGATGAATACCATCCGTAATTCCTATGCGTATTATGAGAAGGTAACAACGCATGATTCGTCGTTGTCTACCTGTATCTTTAGTATTATGGCTTCGAAGCTGGGGCTAGAAGATAAGGCATATGATTATTTTGGAGATTCAGCAAAGCTAGATCTCTTTAACACCCATAAGAATACGAAGGACGGAATACATACGGCCAACATGGGTGGTAACTTTATGGCCATCGTATATGGTTTTGCAGGCTTGAGAATTAAGGAAAGTGGAATATATTTTGCTCCAGCTATTCCGAAGCTATGGGACGAATACCGTTTTCAGATTAATTATGAGGATAGCCAGATAAAGGTAGAGGTAAAAGCGAAGGAAACGATCTATACCTTGGTAAAAGGAAGTTCGAAGCAGCTATATGTATATGGGGATTGTTATGAATTAAAAACTGTGCTTATAGTGCCGAACAAACAGTCCTGTTAAGTTGGCAGGAAAAGCTATATCAAAAAGCTATGTATGATTAGAAGGTCATAGTCCAACATAGACTGTAATTATGAAACAATAGAAAGGTGCCTGATATGAAATATAAAGCAATCATATTTGATCTGGACGGTGTAATCTGCCATACCGATCATTATCACTACCTTGCTTGGAAGCAGATTGCTGATAAATTAGGAGTGTATTTTGATGAAACGATTAATAACAGGTTACGAGGGGTCAGTCGGATGGAGAGTCTTGATATTATACTGGAGCGACTTGAGGACAGAATTCTTGTAAAGGAAGAGAAAGTAAGACTGGCAGAGGATAAAAATGAAATTTATAAAGAGCTTCTTCGAGAAATGTCAACACAGGATCTGAGTAAGGAAGTAAAGGATACTTTGGACTTTTTAAGAGCGCATGGCTTGAAGCTTGCAATTGGTTCCTCTAGTAAAAATGCTCGTCTTATCTTGACGCAGATTGGCCTAGAGAATTACTTTGATGAAATCTCGGATGGGAATAATATTACGAGGTCAAAGCCTCACCCAGAGGTATTCTTAAAGGCAGCAGAGTATTTGAAAATAGAGCCCACTGATTGCCTAGTTGTTGAGGATGCGAAGGCAGGGATTGAGGCAGCACAGGCTGCTGGTATGGATAGTGCCGCAATAGGAGATGCATGCGGATATCCCATTGCTACTTACAATTTATATAAATTTTCTGCCTTAATCTGTTTTGCATAATTTATGGTAGTATAAGAGTAGTCAGTCAGGAGATAATCTTGGCTGACTTTTTTGGTAAATAATTGCATTGAAAGTTCTGTTGATAAAAATATTGAGTGTATGCACCGCTAATAGCCAAAATATTTGTGGTAATAATCTGTTTCTTACTAATAACTTTTGTCTTCATAACTTCCTCCAGATAATCCTCATTTATATGTTCTGTTTATTAATTTCTCATATCATAATAACATATCAAAGGTCATTATTCCCATATGAATTTTATAAGCTCTTGAGCAATTATACCGTTTTCTCCGGGAAAGTAACAGTGGTGCTGATTAGATGTTTCGAATGAGTCCCTAGATAAGGGAACATAGACGCTTCTTTTTACACCTTTAACCGTCGAGAAACTATCTAATACTTCCTCGACGATAACATAAGAAGTTTCACTGTCAACAGTAAATTCTTCCGGTGAGTTAGGCAAGTATTCAGTAACTTTGACTAATTCGTCATTTTGATTCATCTCTTTAATCACCGTCTTCTTTACCGCTTCAACGACTGCAACATTTATTTTATAACTGCTTCGCTCTGTCTTCGAGGAATCGTCATTTTTCATTGTGAGTGCACTTTCTATAGTTTGAGTACATATCGTGCCCATATCTCCAAAAAATGAAGCACCCTGCGCACAGCCCAGAATTGTATAGTAGCTTCCGTCACTGGTTAGATAAACAGAATTAAGATAAAAGGATTCATGAAAATTCCTACTTACATATAAGGTTGCTTCGCCATTTTGCTCTTCAGAATTATCGGTTACATTAATTGCATATTTTACATCACTTAGGCCAGGATCACACATTAATGAATTATAATATTCACCGTTTTCATCCTGAACCTGAAGACTTCCCATATAATAACCACAAATGCCATCGAAAATCACTGTATTTTTATCTTCGGTTATCTTACCTTCAATTCTATTACCGCTTAAGGAGGCATTGACAGATTCGTTGAAGCTTATTTTACCATTATTGTTGATAGTAACATCCATATCATTGAGTGCTTCGTCATTAATTGCATAATAACCTATCGTAACAAACACACCACAGAGCTTATCTGAGGTCACATTCATATCGGTGGTCGGTATTGCCAATTGGCAACCGGTAAGGGTAATTGTACAAAGCAGCATTACCATAGTAGTTAATAATATTAATCGTCTATTATTCTTCATCATCTTCAACCTCCAAAATTCCATCACAGGTAAGAATATCGCCAACGTCACATTGCAGATAACAGCATATTTTGTTTACAGTGGAAAAACGGACACCCTTTGCCTTACCGCTTCTAAGAACGGATAGATTGGCTTCTGTTATATCAACCAACTTACATAATTCCTTTGATGTCATATTCTTTTCCTTCAGTATTTCTTCCAAATGTACTTTAATTGCCATTTAAACCACTCCTATATAATCATGTTGTTATCATCGTATAATTCCATGGATTCCTTAAAATATCCCGATAAAATCATGGCAAGGAAGGCGATGACCAAGGGGGCGAGAGAGATATTCAATTTATAGTCTGTATCATTTAACAAGTTGGATAAGAGAAATGGAAGTGCATTGGAGGCTATATTACTTATTACAGTAACATAGACTGCCTGCTTACTGATGATACTCATTCTTTTTGCTGCAAGGAATTCGTTTTCTTTCATATGGTCTGTAACCATGGCCATGAGAAGACCAACGCCGGATAATAACGTGAATATAGAAAATATAATGGGCAATGCCTCCAGAACATAATCTATGATAAGGTAATAAAAGTTAATGGATTTTTGATTTTCAATGACATATTTATCAATATTTTTAAAGAGTACAAATGAGATAAAATAACTAATAAAAAAGGTATAGAGCCCGGAGAGCATCACCAATATTCTACTTAGGCTAGTACAAAGAGTACCTAATTTATTGTCAGTTGGATTGTCACTAAGATGAGAAATCATATTCAATATCAGATATGCAATCAATAATGTATAAAAGACAATTGAAAAAGATAATTTTGCCATAGGGATAAAGGATGCGTCGGACAAAAGATTGAAGGTACGATTAAGCATGAGCTGAGGATTAATAAATTCATATATCATATAAAAGTTGTAGATGCTTAATATAGGAAGCAGAATGTCCGACTTATTTAATTTATGTCTGTTAACCTTACTTGCAAGATAAAGCAGTGGAGTCAGGGAAAACGCAACATACAGCAGAAGTGCGGCGATATTGCCCGCTAAAGAGCTTAAGGAGAGCCACCGAAGTCCTTTGCCGATCAGGTCAAAGGGCATAGACAGAATGAATAAGGAATTACTAACACCAACTACATAAAACATGAGAACTGCCAAGAAAAACGACAGAACGCCAACCGTTATTAATATAACCCCCAACTTTTTAATCATATATCCACCTCTTAATTATTGTTTTACGATAATTATAGTTGTTAAATTATCGTTTGTCAATAATAATGTTAAATTAACAAATAGATAAATTAATGCTGTAGAAATGCCATTGGATAAATAACAGGATATTCTTGGACTAGTGGATGAAAAGCCACTCTCGGATATACTTACAATCTATATAATATCAACACAATAAAAAATCCCTTGAAAATCAAGGGATTTCGTAAGCGCGAGACGGGATTCGAACCAGTCTCTGCACGCCAAAATACTGATAAATAGTAGGTTTGCGGCTTCTGTTATTTATCTGCACACATGGTAAGGTTCAGTGCTCACACTGAAATTAGCAAACACCAGATTCTAAAATATTAAAAGAAATATTATAGCAATCAATTTCTGCCATTGCACCAACTGGCATTATTGCCATTGGAGTACGGTGTGAAAAATCTACATTCTCTAAAACTATAATATCTTCTCTATTTGCCTCATATTTAAGAAATTTCAATAACATCATTTCTTCCTCTTCAGTCAATTGATTTACTATAAGGCCATTTAAGTTTTTAAAAAGACCAGCCGCATCCAAAGCACGTAGTTCATGCAATCCAGCTAATATGCTACCATATGGAGAACCGATTTCTAAAAAGAGAATACAATCATTGAAAAATTCTGCGTTAGGGAAATACATTGTCCCCATAATCTGCCTTAATGGGCCTCCACAACCGCCAAACAACCTTCCTTGGACTTTACCTTTTCCTTGTAGTATCTTATAACCTGTATTTTTAGTCCATAATATTTCTTTCTCAGATACATTTTGCCATTCTATATTGGTATATGAATCACATGGCTTAATTTCTCCGATAATTTCTTTGCTAAATAGGCATTTGTTTATAGCTTGTTTTGTATAGTCATCAAGTTTTACAGGTTGAGCTATTGGTGTAAGTAAATTCGGGCCGTAAAATGACATGACGCCAGCGACCGCAAACAAAGTAGTCCATGATGCTATATCAGAATATCCCATGAAGACCATAGGATTATCATGTATTATATTTATATCTATAAAAGGGAATACACGATAAGAGTCATCACCTCCCATAGTACATATGATTCCGTTTATATCTTTGTTTTTCAATGCCCATATTAAATCAGCCCCACGTGCTTCAGGATGTTTATAAAGATAGTCACTTCCCTTTAGAGCGTTTGGAGTAGTAATAACATTTAGATTGAATATATTTTCTAAACGATTTTTGCCCTCTTCAAATCTGGTAATCATATCAGAATCACCACCTCTGCCACCCGATATAGAAATGAGAGCTATACTATCCCCTGATATTAACGCTTTCGGTTTTAATAATTCATTCATAACTCATTCCCCCTAATTATTACCTTTTATTTAGTATATTTTTTTTAAGGCAAGAAGTCAACGATCAATGTAAAAAAATGTATTGCTACGCCTTGCAGAAGAGTACACATTTACAATTTGGCATGATAACGGCTACTCGTTAATTCTTCGAGTAAACGGTTAATCATGCCATTTTTTTCAGATATCATGAAACAAATAATAGAATCATTTTCTCTAAAAGCCACAAAATATTTTATGAAGTGAAAAATCCATATTGCAAGTTGTTTATTAATGTTAAGGACACTGAGAATAACATCAAGGTTGGTTACATTTTGAACTGTATGTATCTTACAAAATCATCCGGGACAACCCTGTGCTTATGAAGGGCACTGAAAAACCAGCATTTTTTAAGTAGCTTTTTGAAAAACCTATAAAAAATGCCATTACAAATATTATAATGAATTTGTAATGGCATTTTTGCTTTAGTGATAGGATATTTTATAATTTTCATCCGTCAATCCCAATGTCTATTCCAAGGCATTTAAACGCTGCTTGAGAGCATACAATCAGCAGGCAGATGCCAAACTGCTGGATATCAGCCTCTACAGTGCAGCCAGACACAGCTTTGGAACCAATCTCATCGTGAATGAAAACATTCCGACGTCTATTGTTAGCTCGATCATGGTCAATTCTGAACGAGTACTGATGGAACGTTATGTGCACGTGGCAAATTCAGCGCAAAGTGTAGCAATCAATCTGTATACAGATCGGATATTTGCATGAGGAAGTATCATAGAAAATTCGAGAACTTTGATAAAAACTTTGATATTTCTCACTTTGACAAAAAAATAAGACCTTCCGAAACTCGGAAAGCCTTGATTTTACTGAAATTGTTATAAGCGTGAGACGGGATTCGAACAAATCCCCGCACACACAAATACTGATAGATAGGAGGTTTGCGGCTTCTGTTATTTATCTGCACACACTCCTGCACACATTGTTTATGCAATTTTACACTAATATATTATATCCAATTAGTATCAAGATTTTATCATAAATTTGTACTTGTTATTTCGAGCATATTTCTGTGTATCTGAGCCATCTGAACTTATGAAAGTAAGTTCTTTATTACACCTGTCAAAGGCATCTTCACCAAACGTTATTGATGGGCTTTCTATAATAACATTAGACAATTCATCGCATCCATCAAATGCCCAATCACCTATTTCTGTTACCATGTAAGGAATTGTTATACTCGTCAAACTAATGCAAAGCTCAAAAGCTTGATTTCCAATATAATTAAGAGAATCTGGCAAATCTACAGTTCTTAATTTATAACAACCATAAAAAGTGCTATCATAAATATTTATAATTGATTTGGGTATAGCAATACTTTTTAATTCTCTACATTCATAAAAAGCCCCGGCACCTATGTAAGTTACAGATTCAGGTATATTAATCTCAGTTAAATATTCACAACCATAAAAAGCTTCAGCACCAATATAAGTTATGCTCTCGGGGAGAGATACTTTAGCTAAGTCACAATTATAGAATGCTCGCGTCCCTATATATGTTATAGAATCCGGAATTACAATACTTTTCAAATTCATGTCATAAAAAGTACCATCTTCTATTCGAGTTATTGAATTGGGTATAACTATGCTGGTAACATAACTATTTTCACAATTAGTGAAGTTATTGAAATAAACTGGACCAAAAGCCCCTTTTGATATAGTGGTTACAGTTTCTGGGATAATTATATCACCACTGCAGGTGGTTGCATCTATTAATATATGATTAATAATAACCAGAGGATTATCTTTTTGTTTATTCTTTAGCCATGCTGTATTTGAGAATGCTTCTACATCAATTTTATTAACTGATTTAGGGATTGATATTTCAACCAAACTAATACAGTCACTAAAAGTACCATAGTTAATTTTATTGGTTGTATAAGGTATTACGATACTCATTAGGTCAGTGCAAGCACTAAATGCTGATTCTCCAATTGTCTTAATTGAAGTAGGCAATATAATTTCTTTTAGGCTACTACATCCTTCAAAAGCGCTTTTACCAATGACAGTAACAGAATTAGGGATATTTATTTTAGACAATTTGACACATTGGTTAAAAGCACTATCTCCGATTATAGTTACTGTATTTGGGATTGTAATACTTGTTATACCCTTATTATTCTTAAAGACTGATTCGCCGATAAAAATTACGGAATTAGGTATTTTAATATTACCTTTACTTTTCTCTGCACTGATTAAAATATGATTTATGATAACCAAGGAATTTTCTTTTTGTTTATTTTGAAGCCATGGAGTATTTTTAAAGGCCAATGCTTTGATTCTTGTTACTTTACTAGGTAAAGATATATTTTCTAATTTTTTGCAATTATAAAATGCTTTTAAACCAATATACGTTATAGTATCTGGAATATTTACTTTAGATAAAGAAATGCAATTTAAAAAAGTAGCATACTTAATTATGGAGATAGAATCCGGTAAAGATATACTTGTTAATTTGGCACATTTCTGAAAAGCTCCTGAACCTAAGTAGGTTACTGAATCAGGTATCGTTATACTGGTTATACTACTCCCTACATAAGTAATATTATAATGAATGCCATCGTCATGGAAAATTAAATTACAAAAAGCACTATCGGCTATACTAGTAACGGTATTCGGAACTGTTAGCTTTCCCTTACAAGTACTTCCATCAATTACTATATTATTTATAATGACTAATGGATTTTCTTTTTGTTTAGCTTCAAGCCATGGAGTATCACTAAATGCATTAGCTCCGATGAATGTTACTGATGATGGTATTGATATACTCTCCAGAAACCAACTTGAGCGAAAAGCTTCACTTTCAATTGCTGTTACAGTATTTGGAATGATAACACTTTTTACTATTTCATTATAAGTGAAAGCATTTTTTCCTATAGTCGTTACTGAATCAGGTATTGCTACTATATCATCATTACCATTGTATTTCAATAAAACACCATTCTTAATTTCGAATTCTCCTTCAGCTGCTAAAGCTCTGTTTCCATTATTAAGAATTATGAATAAGGATAATAGGAAACAAAAACCTAATTTGTAAAGAAACCAATACTTTTTTCCTACTTTATTCATTTGTGTTACTTCCTCCCCTTCAAATATTTTCAAACTCTATTTTTGTACACTAGAAAAAATATACTTTTACCATTATATTACAACAACAACATAAATGTAAACTTAAATCTTTATAAGAAATCTTTTTATGTTCTGGTTTTGGATTCCGTAAATTGAATTAATCAAATATACTTTTTTTATATTCATTAATATTTTAGTGAGTAAAAAAGTCACCAATAATGCAATCCGTTGGTTAAAAGTGTATACTCTACACTTATGTAAAGAAGCGCACACTTATTCAAAATAGGCATGATAACGGTTACTCGTTATTTCTTCGAGTAAACAGTTCATCATGTCTATTTTTTTAAATATCGCAGTTTAAATAATGACATATTGATTTATAAAATTATGACGAAGGGAGAAAAAAACAAACAAAACATTTTTAAATTAACAAATAAAAAACAAACAGGCTGAAAACAAAATATATATTTTGTTTTCATGAGGTAATATCAGTTTATTGATAAGACCTTTAGCCGGTAACCCGGCTGTCTGTAAGAAAAAAAGAAGAGGGAACAAAGTTCCTTTGACTTTAGATATCTGTAACGGGAATTTATCGTACAAACCCACTGTTCAGGAGATTGTAGACCATTAAAAACCGCTCCGTTAATAATGGTTAGGCTGGATACCCTTTGACTGTATCCATAGGAGTAATAATCACGAGGTGCCTGTGATTTGAATAAATTGGCGCGTGCTCAGTTTTAACTATCAAATACAATCAAAGGAACGTAGTACGGGTGAAAGAAATTTCACCCGTCAAGTTTGTGCCTTCGTTATGCTCGGCTCAAACTTCAACATGCGCATAAATATTGCGCAGAAAAGAGGTAAATATGGCTCGTAACAGAGAAAAGAAACATGAATCCCTTGTCCATCAGGTGGAGGAAAAATTAAAATCAAAGCTGGCTATTGGTCAGTCAAAGCAGAATGATAAAAAAGGAGAACGCGCGCTGCTCAAAGAAAAACGCAAGACGGATTTGAAAGCTATGTTAAGCTATGAAGAACGTATTACAATTCATAAGTTATATTCGTGGGGAACTTTTCGGGATTACCAGAAGCATGCCTGTTATTTCGTGAAATGATGCAAGGAGAATTATAACTGTAAGACTCTTTCTGAATGCAAGAAATATGTAGATGAATGGCTCTCGAGCAGGTCGGCACTTTCTGCCTATACAATTAAGTTGGAAGCTTCCGCATTGGCTAAGATCTATGACTGTACAACAAATGATTTTGTTAAGACGGCAGTACGGCATAGGTCTGATATTACCAGAAGTCGTAAGAAAGCAAAACGAGATAAGAATTTCTCTGAAACAAAGAATAAAGAATTCATTGATTTTTGTAAGGCTACCGGATTACGAAAGCAAGAATTGAAATGCTTAAGGGGAACACAGTTAATCTATAAAAACGGGATTCATTACATAGCTGTTACCAGTGGTGCCAAAGGTGAAAAATATCGTGAATGCCCTATCATCTCAAATGTAGAGGCCATTATAAAACGGATGAACGAAGCCGGCATCGGAAAAGTATGGACATATGTACCGGATATGGATGTCCACTCTTATCGCAGTGAATATTGTACGGAAATCTATAACACCTTGGCGAGACCCATTGATAAGATACCTAAGAAGGAACGTTACTATTGCAAAAAAGACCTGAAAGGCAAATGTTATGATAAAAGAGCAATGCTAATTGCCAGCAGATGTCTGGGGCATAACAGAGTTAGTATCATTGCTGAACATTATTTACGCTGAATCAGTCGTCGCAGGATCTGCGACGCATATTTGACTAAAATAGCCTTGTTTTAAAAATTATATGTCATATTGTTTTTATGAAACATGAAATAAAAATGTTTCAATTAAAATAACAGGAGGTCACATTATTATGCTTGATGTATTAACAATCTTGCAGGAAGCGTATGAATGTGGTATCTTGGATGCAACAGAAGTCGCAATAAAAATAAATATGACCAAAGAAAACTTTGTAAAAGAGCGTCATCCATATTCGATTAGCTCTCGTAAGGATGGATGCTTCATAACCACCGTAAGGAAAGAAGACGAAGAAAGACAGCAGCTAGCCACACCAACGTATAAAGAACTGATTTGTAAGCTTTATGATTATTACAATGACCGTAAAAGTGATTATACTATCAGCGATTTATATGAAATGTGGTTAGAAAAGCGAGGAAAGCAGTCTGTAGAAGGTGCTATTGATATTAAGAATGTTAAAAGAGATGAACAGCATTGGCGTAAATATTATGCTGATAACAAGCTTGTCACAATTCCCATTAAGAAAATAACTACCAGAATACTAAATGATTTTCTGAATGATTCCATTATCACATTTAAGTTTTCCCGAAAAGAATTCAATAACATGAAAACTATCTTAAATGCAGTCTTTCAGATTGCAATAGATAAGGAGATTCTATCGGTAAATCTACTGCTCAATTCGCATACGGACGTAAGGTTCCGCTCTGTTCAAAAGAAAAAGGATGGTTCCAGACTCTATCTTGAAAAAGAAATGGAAATTCTCGAAGATTTTCTCTATCAGCAAAAAACAATGGAAGCTTATACGATTCTGATGGACTTTCAAATCGGAACAAGGGTTGGAGAATTGGTTGTCCTTAAGAAGGAAGATATGCTTGATGATGAAGTCTATATTCATAAGATGGAGATTGTTGATGAGGAGAAAGTAGGCGGAGCATATAACCGTAAAGGCTATAAGGTTGTGGAATATGTGAAACATGATATTTCCTCCGGCTATCGAACCGTTCATTTATCAAAAAAGGCAAAAAAGATTCTGGAAGAGGTTAAAAAGCTTTCACCTGACAGTGAGTATCTGTTTACGCAATCAAATGGTGAAAGAATGACGAGCAGAAGTTTTAACTACTGGTTGGAGAAGTATTGTAGAGAAGCCGGAGTAACGTTCAAGAGCAGTCATTGTATCCGAAGAACCTTTGCCAGCCGGTTGTATGCAGAGGGCATGCCTTTAGAGGAAATCAGTGTATATATGGGCCATGAAGATACCGATACAACAAAAGGCTATTGTAGATTGTCAAGTAAAATTGACCACTTTTTACATTTAAAACTGACCATTTGCGTAGCCTTTATTAAATATAATCTTACATCAACTGATAGTCAGCCTTTTCCGGGTGTTGTCTTAGTGATTT
>Ga0209511_1000812_pt1 | contig 29282 bp, 18 predicted proteins | sample SSSSmetaG_FD_184141 | JGI IMG/M metagenome (GOLD analysis project Ga0209511, IMG submission 184141) | Glacier valley bacterial and archeal communities from Borup Fiord, Nunavut, Canada, to study Microbial Dark Matter (Phase II) - ​SSSS... | ecosystem: Environmental > Aquatic > Freshwater > Ice >... | reverse complement strand
GCGTAACCTCCCTGAAGATACAGTTGATATTCCGCGTCCGCCCGAACCCCAATTCAAGGGTGACCGCCTGAGTATTCTGGTGCTGATTTTACCGGTGGCTCTGGCAGTCCTGACGGTGGTGGCGATGGTCTGGGCGGTGGATGATTTTGCCCTGGTGCAAGATGAGGCGGCGATAAAAAAGCTGTTTGAGGTCGGCACAGAGCTTGGGGTGTTTATTATTGTCACTGCGCCGGATTTGGGCAGCATCCCAACGCAGTGTCGGGCCATTCTGGAGATGTTACCCACTGGACGAGTGCGTTATTCCACTTCTGGCGAGAAAAGCCGCATCACTACCCTTCAGCCCGATATGGCAACCATTGCGTATTGTGAAGCCTATGCGCTGGCGATGGCTCCCCTGAAACTTAAAGTAGCGGGCGACAAAGGCGAGATGGGTAGCAGTTTGCGTCTGTTGGATATTATGGGTCTTCCCACCGACCCAAATAATATTTTTGACCCGCTAACCCTCTGGAATCGTTCTTCGGTGGGTACGCTAAAAGTGCCAGTGGGGGTGGTTTTTGGTGGGCAGGAGCTTTACCTGGACGTTTCGGACAAGGGACACGGGCCGCATGGCTTGCTGGCTGGCACTACCGGGAGCGGCAAGAGCGAGTTATTGCTCACCATAGTTTCGGCTTTGGCTTTGGCTAATCACCACGATAACCTGAATTTTATTCTGGGTGACTTCAAGGGTGGGCGACTTTTAACCCCTTTGTGAACCTGCCGCATGTGGTGGGAATGATGAGCGACCTTGACCTGACGATTGTGGAACGGGCTATGACCCGCCATTTTCTCCGAGCTTAAACGCCGGGAGCATTTGTTAAAAGAGGAAGGTGTCACCCACATTCGGGATTACCAGAAAAAGAAACCCAAAGCCAGAACGCCCCTGCCCTATTTGCTGGTTATTATTGATGAGTTTGCCGAGATGAAGGAGCAAGCCCCCGATTTTATGGACAAAGTTATCAATATCGCCCGCACTGGGCGCACGTTGGGAGTGCATCTTATTCTGGCAACCCAACGTCCGGCGGGAGTCATTACCGGGCAGCTTAATTCCAATACCAAATTCCGGCTGTGCTTGCGGGTGGAAACCCCCGAAGACAGTAACGATATGTTGGGGCGCAAGGATGCCGCCATGATTGCCAGCAACCTGCCGGGGCGGGCTTTTTTCAAGGTTGGCAGCGATGTTTTTGAGCAGTTTCAGGTGGCGCGGGTGGCGATTCCTTTTGCCCCACCCGAAGAACAATCCCGCCTTGAGCAGCCGGTAGCGATGTTGATGGATGAACACTGGAAGCCTAGCCCTCTTTCCCCCGAAAAATACGCCCTTCGCCTGAAAGCGGCTAAACCTTCGGATGGAGAGGTGATTTTGCCGTTGGATTACGATATAATTTCGGCTCAATGCGCCGCCGCCGCTAAACGCACCGTCATTCATAATACCCATAAACCCTGGCTTGACCCCATGGAGGCCCGTTATTATCTGCCGCATTTTTTGAATGATAAAAGTTTTGACCCTGATAAAATGATTTGGCCTGATACATCGTCCTTTGGCTATGGTCGCGCCCCCGTAGCTTTACTGGATGACGTGGTGGAGCAACTCCAAACGCCGTTTTACCTCGACCTTGAGCAACATGGTAGCTATTGTATTAGTGGTCTGGCGGTTTCGGGCAAAACGACGGTATTACGCACAATGTTGACCGCCCTGGCCCTGACTCACTCGCCCCGCCAGTTGCGTTTTGCTATTTTCGACCTCTCCAATACCCTCAAGCCTTTTGCTAAACTGCCCCATCCCACTACCTATCTGGCGATGAGTCAGCAAAACGAGATGCGCCAGGCTATCAAGGATTTGTACGATGAGTTGCAAAACCGCCGCCAGCTTTTCGCTGATAAAGGGGTGCTGGATTTAACCAGTTATTGGCAAGCCACCCCCGAAAGTGAGCCGTTACCCGCTATTTTCGTGGCTTTCGAGAACTTTGTCTCGGTCAAGCACAATCCGCCCTTCGAGATGGAGCAACTCAAAGCCTTTATTCGGGAGGGCGGTGCTTATGGTTTGCATGTGGCGATTACCACGGACCGCGCCAACGATTTTGAATACGGGCGTTTAGCTGACCAATTCTTTCAGTTCGCTCTCCGCCAGCAGCGCGAGGATGTGACTTTTAATATTCCAAAAAATATGGTGGGTAGCTGGGAAGGGAAGCCGGGTCGCGGTTTTATCAAGGGTGGTCACAATCGCCCGCCTGTGGAGGTTCATTTCTTTCTGGCCTGTGAGGACGCGCCCGAAAACCAGTCCAAAGCGATTGAGGAACTATTGAGCCAGATGGCACAGGCAGTCAGCCAGCATCCACAATTGGCCGCTTCCAAACCCGCCCTGGTTGCTCAGGCTGTTCCTACCGCTCTACCCGAAAATAAATCTGACAGCGCTTTTGAAACTAAAGCTAGTACCACCAACGGCGTACCCGCCGCCCGTGACGAAAATTATTGGGATGGGCTTTTCTCGACGGATGAGGAAGACGAAGAAGAAGAAATGCAGGGGATTGGTGATAGAGGAATTTGACCTAACCCCCCAACCCCCTTCCCTGATTCAGGGAAGGGGGAGTTTAATTACCCCCGGAAGAATTGTACATCGTAGGGTTTGAGCGTAACTTGCTCCACGGCAGAACCGTCCAGCTTGTAATAGGTTGTGCCTAATGGGATAGTGAGGGGGTAGCCGTTGTGGTTGAGTAGGGCGAAATACTGCCCCTGGTCGCCTGTGCGGATAACCTCAAAACCTTCGTAGCGCGGCAGATTGTCTACGGCGGGGGCGCACTCCTGGCGGAACAGGTCAACCCACAGATAGTCAAAAGTCCCGGCGGTAGGCAACACTCCCAGATAATACGCCTCGCCATTGCCTAACTTGCAGCTTGCCAACCCCACCGACCCCTGGAAGAAATCGCTATCGCTAACCTTGCCATAACGCAGGATAATTTCAGTACCTTCCTGGGGGTCGAGTAGTTCCAGCCACAGGCGTTTAGCCTGTAGCGTGCGCCCCGTCACCTCATCGTACAGGGAAACGGGCACATCGGCATCGGCGGGCGTGTCGCCAATCAACTTGTTGGGGTGTGCGCCCGGTAGGTAGGGCGGGAAAGAAAGCATTTCCTCAACCCGAATGTTCAGCCACTCGTAAAGGGCGGCGGGCTGGGGTCGGTCAGTCCAGACGTTAGAGGGCTCCTTTGCTCCCACCCGCGTAATCAGCAACAACTTCCCGCCATCAACCACAAAACGCTGCCAATCGTTACTCTCATCATAATCGCTGATGATGGGCGCGGCGGCGACAACCAGCGAATATTCCTTGAGAGTATCGGAATTAGTGCCGCGTGGTAAAATATCACACTGCACATGCCGTTTTAACAGGCTGGCATGAATATCCTTCAAAATTTGTAGATAATCGAAAGCCTCGTTATGCGGTTCAAGCTGCAAGGCCCACAAATCCTCAAAGCCAAATAACAGAGCTACCTTTGCTTTGGGCTTTCGGAAGAAATTATCGGGTAATTTATCCAGCTCCTCGCTCAGGCTCATAATCTCGTGATAAACCCGGTGTTGCCGCCCATCGTGATTTAAAATCCCGCTATGGTACTGCTCTCCGCCAAAACGAGCCTCCCGCCAGTTGAAATAAACCGTGCCTTGCACACCCCGCAGGAAATTTTGCAGCGTCCATAAGCGGGTTTGCCCCGGCGCAACCGCCGGATTATATTTCGTCCAGTTAATGGGCCCTGCCGCTTGCTCCATTACCCAATGCGGCTCATTTTTTAGCCCATAAACATAATCATGATAAAAAGCTAAGTCAGAGGTAGCCTTCATACCATGCGGGTAATTATCAAAGGCAATAAAATCCAGTCCAGCACTCATCTTGAAAAAATCTATGTTATCGTCGCCATAAAAAATATTGTGGGTAATAAAGCCACGCTGGGGAGTCCAGAACTCGCGAATAGCCTCTAGTTGCAAATTAAAATATTCGATGGCGTTATCGCTGGCGAAACGGTAGTAATCGAGTTCCAGGCTGGGGCTATAACGTGCGCCCGTCCCAGTCGGCAGGGGTACTTGCGACCATTCCCTGAACTCCTGCCCCCAGAAAATCGTCCCCCAGGCTTTGTTCAGGTTATCCACCGAGTTATATCTTTGTTGCAGCCAGCTATGCCAGTTTAGTTTGCAAGTAGCGCAGTAACAGCGACAGTTGCCGTGATTGCCCATTTCGTTATCAATTTGCCAGCCGATAACGCTATAATTTTGCAAAAAGTGGCGGGCTAGTTCGCGGGCAATACGGAAGGTCTGGGTACGGTAGAAAGCGTTGCTAGGGCAGTAAAACCGCCGCCCCCCCACCGTCAAAACCTGACCTTCGCGGGTGCGGGCCAGAATATCAGGCCGCATTTCGGCCATCCAGGGTGGCGGGGCAGCGGTGGGCGTACCAATTATAACTTTTAGGCCCTGAGTATCAAGGGTTTCAACCGCCCGGTCAATCCAGTCGAAATCATACACCTCCTGACGCGGTTCAAGCTTACTCCAGGCAAATTCGCCAATCCGTACTACCTTCAGCCCGATAACGCGCATCTGTTCCGCGTCCAAACGCCAGTTTTCCTCCGGCCAGTGTTCCGGGTAATAATCTACGCCCAGCACGGGCCGGGGCAGGTAAGTCGCCATTGTTTCTTCAATCCTTTACTTAAAAAACTTATTGGTTAGAACGTTAATTTCTATCGCTGAATAGTAGGTAAAGATAGGCCGCTTGTCAACCCGACCATATTCCTCTAAACTGAAATTATGAAGAATAACAATCGGAAAATGATAGTTCTTATCGGTGGGTTGGTGGGTCTGGCCCTGCTGATAACGGCGGCGGTAGTTTGGCTGCTTTTAATCAATAAACAGGATAGTAGTGCTATTAGCCCGATTACTCCTATACCGGGGGCAACCGCCGACAAAGGTTTGCAGGTGTTTCAGCAGCAATGTACCATCTGTCACCCTGGTGATGGCAAACGTCCCGGCACTGGCCCCGCCTTGACTAGAAGTAAAATCGCCGATAGTTATCCAGCACTTTTTGGGCAGATTCGGCAGGGTAAAGGCCAGATGCCCGCCTTTTATGCCCAACAAATTAGTAATGCCGATATTTCTAATATCTCCACCTATTTGCAAAGTATCAAAAGCTGAATGGTGGTCGGTTGCCAATAGTCAGTTGTCGCTAAAGAGGTACTGGTTATTAGTTGTCCGTTGCTGGTTATTTTGATTTTTATCACAGAGGCACAGCTAAATATAAATTTTAAAACCGTGTCTCTGTGTTAAATAATGCATTACCTAAAACCTGAAAGATTATGCTTAAAGAAAAACTTGCCCATCACCCTATAATTCCGGCTCTGCGCTCCCCTGCCGACCTAGATGCGGCCCTGGCTTTTCAGCCACCCGTGCTGATGTTGCTCAAGGGGGATATTTTTGATCTGGGGCGGGTGATAGAACGCTGTCGCCAACAAAATACTCTGGCCCTGATTTCATATTGACCTGATAGAAGGGGTGGGTCGCGACAAGGCTGGATTGCGTTTCCTGCGTGATACGTTGGGCTTGGAAGGGGTAGTCAGTACCCGTAGTAACTTGCTCAAGGAGGCCCGCTCGTTGGGGCTGGTTAGCATCTTGCGATTGTTTGTGCTGGATAGCGCGGCCTACCAGACGGGTATCGGTTTGCTTCATGCCCTTCAGCCCGACGCGGTAGAGCTTATGCCCGGTGTGGTTGTGCCGCATCTGGCTCAGGATTTAGCCCGCGATATTTCCCAACCCCTTATCGCCAGTGGCATCCTCCGCAACGAGGCTGATATTCGTCAGGTGCTGGCTGCGGGGGCCGCCGCCGTCACCACCAGCCAGCAACAAATGTGGGGTTTAAAGATAGAAAAGTAACGAGGATAATCAGGATGCTTGATGTTGAAAATGAGTTAAGACGTATTTCTGAAATGCTAGAAAATAGTGATGTAGCGGTTCGTAAGCAGGGACTTGATGCTCTGCGTAAAGTGCCGGACGAGCGGATTATTGATGTTTTGATTTCGGTCTTAACAGACCAGGATAATACAATTCGGCAACAGGCCACAAAGTTACTGGGCAGATTCCGGGATAAACGAGCGATTGAGCCTTTAGTTAAATTGTTTGATGATGAAGATAAAGACATAAGACTTGAAGCTATTCGTATGGTAGGAATATTAGGTGATAAAAGAGCAATCCCACAACTGCTAGAGCTTCTTGAAGATGAAAATGAAGCTATTCGTTTAGCAGCAGCTTTTATTTTAGACAAAACTGTAAATTCAGTTACTACTGAGGCTTACGCAGGTCTGTTAAATGCAGAAGATGTATTTTCGAGTATAGATGCGGCTAAAAACCTGGTAGAGGTCGCAGATAATCGGGGATTCCAACACTTGTTCAAGCTTTTGAAGCACGAAGATGCAAAAGTTCGTGAAGATGCTGCTTTCGCGTTGGGAAATATCGGTGATAAGGCCGCTTTAGAATACCTGTTACCCGCTCTAAAGGATGAGGAAGTTCTGGTACGTAATAACGTTATATATGCGCTGGGAGAAATTGGCGACAAAAAAGCTTTTGAAGCACTTCTAGCTTTTATATATGACAATGATGAAAAAATACGAGTTGGGGCTATAGAAGCATTGGGCCAACTCAAAGATGAAAGAGCCATTGATTACCTGCTACAACTATCACAGGAATCAAGTAGTGCAATTCGGTGTGCTGCCGCTTACGGTTTAGATGAATTTAAGGATGAACGTGCTATCGAAATCTTAATTGATTTGTTAAAAGGTAAGAAAGCTTACGACGCTGCCTATGCGCTAGGGGATATAGCCGACCATCGAGCGGTTGAGCCTTTAGTTCAAACCCTGAGTCATAGCGATAAACGTGTTCGTACTCAGGTTATTAAAGCTTTAGGCGATATAAAGGATGTACGAGCGGTTGAGCCATTAATAAAGTTGCTAAAAGATACCAGTACAAGGATACGCAGTCAAAGTGCATACTCCTTAGCGAAAATTGGTGATGCACGGGCTATTGAACCTGTTATGGGATTGTTAAATGATGCCGAATCAAGCACAAGATATTGGACTGTACAAGCTCTGGAAATATTTGGCGATAGCCGTGCTTTGCCACAGCTAGAAGTTATGGCTCAAAAAGATACTGGCATGCTCTTGAGTGGCTACAAAATCAGAGACGCGGTTGTTAAAGCTATCGAGGCAATCCAGCAACGGGAAAAAGCTAAAACAGGTGGTAACAATTGAACTCTGAAAGCCCCACACCCTACACTTATTGGGTGGTTCCCGGCAAATTTCTGGCGGGGGAGCATCCCGGTTCTGGCAATGAAAAAGTTGGTCGTGCCACTATCCGCCTTTTATTAGGGGCGGGTGTTTCGACCTTTATTGATTTGACCGAAGAAGATGAAAACTACTCCTATCAAGCTATTGCATTAGAGGAAGCCGCCGCTTTGAATCAGACGGTACAATTCAAAAATATTTTAATTCCAGACCGCAAGACTCCAACTCCCGAAACTATGACGCAAATCCTTGATATGATTGACGCTATCATCGAAGCGGACGAGGCTGTTTATGTCCATTGTCTGGGCGGAATTGGGCGGACTGGCACGGTGGTGGGCTGTTATCTGGTGCGGCACGGGCTGAGTGGTGAACAAGCCCTGCAAGAAATAGCTCACCTTCGTAAAGAAACAATCTACAGTAAGGTGAAATCGCCCGAAACCTCCGAGCAATATCAGATGGTTCTAAATTGGGTTGGCTAAAACGGTTTGTTTGATTTGTACTTACCTGTCTTTTTCTGATTATCCCTTTGTTGTCAGGGCACGATAACAGATATTAACAAAAAAACCGTATAACTTCCCTTGTGGTGTCCATTTCTAAAATATTCTGCTATTTTTTTACCAAATCGGAAAATTCCACACTTCCTCAACTTTAGTGTATAATTATTTTAATATCCATTTGGTTGGTTAATGGGCTTGCCTGAAATTTCTTAAGTATTGTAGAGAATGAACAATAATCCTGGCCTAAACGTAGCACAGCTTAGTTCTAATATCCGCAAACGCCGCCGCGAACTGCAACTTAAACAGCAGGATTTGGCTAATTTAACTTACCCTTTAATCTATATTAAAGCTGCTGAAAGTGGGAAGCAGTTGTTGGATGACCCCTTCCTGAAATATATTTCAAACCGCTTGATGGTAACTTTTACCGACCTTGAGGCTGGAACCTGGCCTAGAGTTCCCCGAAAAAGCCTAAAGGAAAGACAAGCATCCCAGCTTATGGACGCTCATCTAGCCCTTGAATCTCGTCAATTTCAAAAAGCGAAAAACTTCCTGGCAAAACTTCAGCCCGCTAAAATCCATAGCAGCCTTCAACCGAACTATTATGCTATCCTGGGCGAAACTGAGGTTGAATTGGGTAACTACGAAGCGGCTCGCCCCGTTCTACTACACGCTCTGGAACTGTATAAATCCTGGCCCGACACCAATCCTTTACAGGTAGCGCAGGTCCGAAATTGTTTGGGCGTTTCCTACGCCCGGCAGCGTAGCTTTGCCGAGGCCGTAGAACATTGGAAACTTTGCCTTAATGCAATTTCAGATGGTTTGATAAATGAAGACCGTTTCAGGATGAAAATTTATCTGAATTTATCCAGTTCTTATACCCAGCTAGGCGAAATTAAACAGGCAATAGTTTATTATCGCGAGGCGGCCACGATTGCTGAAAAAAATCAAGAGGAAACTAATTTAGCGGCAATTTGTTGGGGTTTAGGAGTTTGTTACCGTACCGAGAGTAATTACCCTCAAGCCAAAATTATTCTGCTTAAAGGGATAAAGCTTTATAACAAATTAGGGGATTTTAAATCGGTGGTAGACCTTAACAATTTATTGGGTGTTGTATTAATTGACAATGGCGAATATGCCGAGGCTGCGAACTATCTGTTTGAGGCTATGGATATTGTATTACCAGTCAAAGATGAGCCGAGAATCGGTCTTATCAATCTGAATCTGGCTTATCTTTATTTTAGTTTACAAGAATGGGATGCGGCCCCGCATTATGCCAAGCTGGCAATCGAGCAGAATCGCCAAAGTGGAGATAAATTAAATTTAGGGCTTTCTCTTAACCAATTCGCTAGAATTAAAGCTGAGGTTGGTGAAATTGAAGTTGCTATAGAACTATTTGAAGAAGCGATTAAGGTTTTAGAAATCACCGACTCAAAAGAAGCTACTAAGAAAACCTATTTGCGCTATGCTGAAGCCTTAGAACGTGTGGGCAGAATGCAGGAAGCTGCAGTATTTTATCGCAAGGCCAATAACCTAGTAGTAGTTTAATGTTATTCCTGACTCCTCAGAAACTATTTTCTGAAGAGTCAAGAGTAGAATTTAGCAACTGCAAGGTGGCGGGCTGCCCCCACCATCAGCCACAATCATATTACTACCAGGAGCAGTAGAAGCCTGAGCCTCGAAAGCCGAAGTTCCTCCGAACAGCACCGATAACGCTAGAGCCAATGCGGCCACTACTGTCAAAACCTTCTTAGCCAGTTTGTTTTTGGTCATCCTTGTCACCTTTTCTTGTTGAGTTAGGAATTTTTGTAGCAACAACCGATTGGTTGCTTCCTTAGTGGAGATGCAAGGGTCGCCAAAAAACCCGAAAGTTTTTGAGGGATTTTTTACGAGTTTTGCCAATGAGGGATAATTTAGGTAGGGGACAGAATATTCAGGCGGTTGTGGCTGAGATTCGGCAGGTATTGTTACGTTTAAAGCTCAATGGGGAAAATTCGGGGAAACTCTTTACCGAATTAGAAATAGTTGATGCGGTAGCAAAGGCTCTAAATGACCAACCGGAACACACCCCGCCAAAAATTGGGGATTTGGCCTACCGGGTAATAAGTCGGAAAATCTATGAAGGCTGTGCCTCGCCCGATGAAGAAATACAAAATAGAGCTTATCAGTGGCTGGGTGGCTATCTCTATCGTTATATTTTCCCTAATGTAAAAAATAACCCAACCCTGGCTGAAGATTTAACCAACGGTTGTCTGGAAAAGGTGTTCAAAAAGTTTGAAACTTGCCGTCTGCCAACGGCCTTTTTAACCTGGGCTGGGCAAATCGCCGTGCGGGAGGTGCTACAATTGCGGCGGGCTGAGAGTAAAAGCCAACCCGCTCCTTCTGCTAACGAAACTCCCTCAACTCTGGCAACAGTCCGGCAAGTGCTGGAATTTGACCCTGAATCTTCGGAATTAGCCAACTTGGCCGCCCCAGCCAAAACCGAGCCGGAGACACTGCCCATTACGCAGGAAAAGCTCAGGCTGATTCTTGAGCGGATTGAACAGCTAAAACCCACCAAACGCTCCAAATACTATAAGCAGATTTTATATGGGACGTATTTTTTAGGCTTAACTGATTTGGAACTTGCCCACCGCTACCAGCTTACCCCGCCAGAGGTTCAAAAGATGCGCTTTCAAGCTCTGGCTTATCTTCGTCGCGACCAGGACTGGTTTAGAAATTTAGCGCAGGAATAGTTTTTCAAGTTGTTAAGTGCCAAAGCAAAAGTCAAAATTATGGTAGAATATGTCCATTAAGTAGTTTGGTAGCTTAAACTTCCGACTGCTCTTTTTCGAGAGGAAACACTCGGAAACTTCTTTAAAATACTCTCACTTCAATCCATGTACTGTTACAACTGAAGACTAAAAAAACTGTCCGAAGTTCTAACTCCGGCAGCTTCCGTAGAATGTCACGTCCTGTTGTTCCAGCAGAGCGTGGCGGTAGGTATTTGATGCCGAAGGATATTCTGGCTATTACAATAAGAGAAAAATAAGATGTCAAACAAGAAAAGTGAAAACAATGCCCAGCTTCATCAGAATCCGATTGCCATAATTGGCATGGCCTCAATTTTCCCCCAGGCTCGCAATATTCAGGAGTATTGGGAAAATATCCTGAAAAAAGTGGATTGTATTATTGATGTGCCGCCCGACCGTTGGAAAATAGCAGATTATTACGACCCAGACCCTAAAACGCCCGATAAAAGCTACTCCAAACGCGGTGGTTTCATTCCCGACATAGATTTTGACCCCACCGAATTTGGCCTACCGCCTAACTTGCTGGAGTCCACTGATGTCTCGCAACTTTTATCATTGTTAGTCGCCAAAGAAGCCTTGCAAGATGCCGGATATGATGAAGGCCATAACCCTTACAGTGAACGCACGGGCGTTATTTTGGGGACAGTCATCGGGCAGCAGTTGATGCGCCCCCTGATTGACCGTCTGCAATTTCCAATCTGGGAAAAAGTGCTGCTAAGCTGTGGATTATCAGAGAGCGATACCCACAAAGTTATCGAAAAAATAAAGTCGGCCTATCCAAACTGGGAGGAAAACTCCTTCCCCGGCTTCCTCAGCAACGTCATTGCCGGACGTATCGCCAACCGTCTGGATTTGGGTGGACTTAACTGTACGGTTGATGCGGCCTGTGCCAGTTCGTTGGCGGCCCTGCGAATGGCGGTGAGCGAGTTATCGGCCCACCGCACCGATATGATGCTGACAGGCGGGGTGGATATTGATAATTCTATCCTGACCTACATGTGTTTTAGCAAAACCCCGGCCTTTTCCAAAAAGAACAATGTTCGACCCTTTGACATCGAATCCGACGGTATGATGGTCGGCGAAGGTCTGGGAATGCTGGTGCTGAAACGGCTGGAAGATGCCGAGCGCGATGGCGATAGAATTTACGCGGTTATCAAGGGTATCGGGGCTTCCAGTGACGGAAAGTTCAAAAGTATTTACGCTCCCAGAGATGCAGGTCAAGCACGAGCCTTACGCCGCGCCTACGAGGATGCTGGGTTTGCGCCCGCCGAGGTGGACTTAATTGAAGCGCACGGCACTGGCACGGTGGCTGGCGACATAGCCGAAGCCGCTGGGCTGCAACTGGTTTTTAGTGAAGGCCACCCCCGTGCTAACTCTATCGCGTTGGGTAGCGTCAAATCCCAGGTAGGCCATACCAAAGCCGCCGCCGGGTCAGCCAGCCTGATTAAAGCGGCCCTGGCTTTGCACCACAAAGTTCTGCCCGCTACCATTAATATTACCAAACCTAACCCCAAATTAGGGCTTGATAATTCGCCCTTCTACCTCAACACCGAAACCCGCCCCTGGCTGCGGCGCGATGCCAATACTCCCCGTCGCGCTGGGGTCAGCTCGTTTGGTTTTGGTGGCACAAATTATCATATTGTATTAGAAGAATACAGTGCCGAGCATAACGACGGCTACCGGGTTAATCGCACCGCTCAAACCGTGTTACTGGCTGGCTCTGGCCCAGAAGAATTACTGGCGGTTGGTCGGGAGTGGCTAACCCGTTTGCAAGTTAAAGACGCTATCCGTAACTATGCCGAGCTGGTTGAAAATAGCCGAAAATTACAGCCATCAGAGCAGGAAGCCCGTCTTTCTTTTGTGGCTGAGTCTTTGCCCGAAGCTCTGGAATTGCTGGGGATTGCCTTAGAACTTCTCGGTAAAAATAGTAATCAGGAAAATTGGGAACACCCTCGCGGGATTTTCTATCGCCGCCGCGCTCTTAACCCGGCGGGCAAAGTGGTGGCTTTATTCTCCGGGCAAGGAGCCCAATATCTGGAAATGGGCCGTTCGCTGGCTTTGAACTTCCCACCCTTGCGTCAAACCATTGCCAGTATGGATAATTTATTTATTCAGGATGGCTTAAAACCGCTATCCCAGGTGGTTTACCCCACCCCGGTTTATGACAAAGAAAGCCGAGTTGCTCAGGAAGAAGCCTTGCAAAGCACCGATTACGCTCAACCTGCTATTGGGGCAATGAGCGTGGCCCTCTATCGAATGATGGAGGTTGCCGGGTTCAAGGCTGATTTTGCGGCGGGTCATAGCTTTGGCGAATTTACCGCGTTATGGGCGGCGGGAGTCTTAACCGATGCTGATTATTTTACGCTGGTTAAGGCACGTGGTCAGGCAATGGCCTCTCCGGCCCTTGAACCCGATTTCGAGAGTGGCACTATGCTGGCGGTGAGCGGGGAGGTAGCTCAGCTAAAGGGAATGCTGCAAAATCACCCGGATGTTAGCATCGCCAATTATAACTCGCCCGAACAGGTGGTTTTGGCGGGGGCAAAAGCGGCGGTGGCAGCCATCCAACCCGTCCTGAAAGCCAATGGTTTTAATGCCACGCCTTTGCCCGTTTCGGCAGCTTTCCACACAACCTTAGTGGGACACGCTCAGGAGCCCTTTGCTAGAGCTTTGCGGGCCACAAAATTCAACCCGCCCACTATCCCGGTTTTCTCTAACGCCACTGGTCAGGCTCACCCCAGCAAGCCCGAAACAATCCGCCGCGAAATGGAGTCCCACATGCTCAAGTCGGTACTATTCCGGCAGGAGATAGAAAATATTTATGAGCAAGGTGGTTTCTTCTTTGTCGAGTTTGGCCCGCGTGATATTTTGACCAATCTGGTTAAGGCCATCTTGGGTGATAAGCCGCATCTGGTAGTAGCTCTTAACGCCAGCCGCCAGAAAGATAGTGATAATCAGCTTCGGCGGGCGGTGGCCCAACTACGGGTGGCGGGCCTACAGTTTGGGGATATTGACCCTTACGATTACAAACCAGCCCCCACCACTGCCCGAAAGCCCAAGTTGAATGTGCGTTTGAGCGGGGCAAATTTTGTGAGTGAAGCCACCAGGAAGGCTTTTGAGGTTACATTGCAGGACGGATTCCGTCTTAATCTGCCAATGGAGGAAAAGGTTAGCATTATGCCGCAAGAAGAACCCGTTCAAGAACCAGTTCAAAAACCAGTTCAAACTACTCCTGTCACCCCAACTATAGTTGAGCCAGAATCACCCCAAACCGTTGTATCCCAGGTGGTGGATTACGGTCAGGCGTTAGATTTAGTAGAGCGGGGGATGGCTCTTTTCAGCGAACATCAGTCTGGAACGCTGCGGGTGCATGAACAATATCTGCAAAATCAGGGCGATTATTCGCGGGGCTTCTTTGATTTGATGAAACAACAACAGGAGTTGCTGTTAAGTGGTAATGCTGCCCCCGCGCCAGGAGTTCTGGACAGCCTTGAGCGTAACATGATGCGTTTCCAGGATTTGCAGCTTGAAACCCTCCACCTGCACGAACAATATTTGCAGGGGCAAACGGGTTATTCCCAGAATATTTTTGAACTCTTGCAGCAACAGGCGGGTGCTGCCCCTACCCCTTATCGGGTGGAAGCCGCCCCGCCCCGCCCGCGTATTGCCGCCCCTACGCCAGTTCAACCCGCCCCAAAAGCAGTTGTAGCCCCAGTGGCAACACCAGCACCTAGTTCTAAAGTGGTTGAGCCAGTTGCTCCGGCGATTGTTGCCGCTATACCTGTTGCGCCCCCTATGCCAGTAGCCCCTGCTGTCCCGGTACTTGCCGAAACGCGCAAGAATGAGGAGAGAAGTCAGGAGTCAGAAGCAAATCTCAGCCCCAATCTTTCGGGCGGTTCACGAACCGCCCCTACGGAATTTTCCGACAACCGACAACCGACAACCGACAACGCCTTGAATTTGGGCGCAATGAAAACTACTCTAATGGAAGTAGTGAGCGAAAAGACGGGCTACCCCACCGACATGTTAGAAGTTGAGATGGACATGGAAGCCGATTTAGGGATTGATTCGATCAAGCGGGTGGAAATTTTGGGCGCGATGCAAGACCGTTACCCCGATTTACCCCGTCTGAACCCCGAAGAACTGGCCGAAATGCGAACGCTGGGCCAGATTCTGGAACGGATGGGCGGAAGTGCGGATAGTAGCAAGGAGCAAGGAGCAAGGAGCAAGAATGAGGAATCTACTCCCCCTTCCTTGCTAGGGAAGGGGGCTGGGGGGTTAGGTTTGTCGCAGCTCGCCCCCGCCCTAATTCCTACTCTGTTGGAAGTGGTGAGTGAGAAGACGGGCTACCCGACCGACATGCTGGAACTGGATATGGATATGGAAGCTGATCTAGGGATAGACTCGATCAAGCGGGTGGAGATTCTGGGAGCAATGCAAGACCGCTTCCCCGACTTGCCGCGCCTGAACCCCGAAGAATTAGCCGAGATGCGGACGCTAGGCCAGATTGTGGAGCGCATGGGCGGAAGTGCAGATAGAAGCAAGGAGCAAGGAGCTAATCTCAGTCTCAATCCTTTGGGCGGTTCACGAACCGCCCCTACGGAATTTTCCGACCCCCGACCCCCAACCCCCGACCCCCACTTTTCATCCTTCCCCATGAACGGGGTAGAGCGCGAAACTGTCCGGCTTAAACACCTGCCCTTACCTGACCGCCTGGAATTCACCCCATTGGGCAATTACTCTTGCCTTTTGACCGACGATGGCACGCCCCTGACCACCGGATTAGCGGCTGGTCTGACGAAGTTGGGCTGGAAAGTGGTGGTTTTAAGCTGGCCTACCTCCTTAGTTCCCGCCAGTTCGACTTTGCCGGAAAATATCGGGCGAGTAACGCTGGAAGATTTAAGCGAAAAAAGCCTGGAAAAGGCCATCAAGCAAGTAACCGAGAAATTTGGCACAGTGGGGAGTTTTATTCATCTTAACCCCCGTACCTCGGCGGGTGGGGTGGCCTTCCTGGAGGCTGAGGAACAAATTCTCAAGGCCATTTTCCTGTTAGCCCGAAACCTGAAAAAGCCTTTGACCGAAGCCGGACAGCATGGACGAGCTTCCTTCCTAACTATCTCCCGATTAGATGGGAAATTTGGGCTGGATGGGCAGAATTATGGGGCTATCGGCGGGGGGTTGTTTGGCCTGACCAAGAGCTTGAGTCAGGAGTGGGAAAAAGTTCATTGCCGCGCTCTGGATTTATCGCCGGAACTGAGCGACGGGCAGGGGGTGGATTATATCCTGGCGGAGCTATATGACCCTAGTCGTCTGATGGTCGAAGTGGCCTATGGCCCGGAGGGGCGTTCGACGCTGGTGAGTGAGGTAGCCGCTCTGAACGGGAGGGCCGGATGAGCCAGTCAGCACGGATAGGCTCAAGCTCGGTTCTGGCGGTTAGCGGTGGGGCACGGGGCATCACCGCCCAATGTGCCATTCAGATGGCCCGCCGCTACCACTGCAAGTTTATTCTGCTGGGGCGCACCGCGTTGGCTGCTTCTGAGCCGGAATGGGCCAGGAATAGCACCGACGAGGCCGACTTAAAAGGGCGGTTTATTCGCTGGCAGAGCGAGCGGGGCGAAAAAACTACGCCTGTTATAGCCCAAAAAGCCGTTGCCGAATTATTGGCGCAGCGTGAGATTTCGCAAACTCTGCAAGCTATTCGGGAAGCCGGGGGCGAGGCGGTCTATTTGAGTGTAGACATTACCGATGCGGCGACTTTAAAGGAAGGGCTGGAAACCGCTCAGCTTCAAATCGGGCGGGTTACGGGTTTGCTGCATGGTGCGGGCAATTTGGCTGATAAGCTGATTGAGCAAAAAACCGCTCAGGATTTTGATAAAGTCTATAACCCAAAGGTTATTGGGCTAAAAAATCTACTAGCTTGCCTTCCGCCTGAAAATTTGGAGCAAATAATCCTGTTCTCGTCGGTGGCGGGCTTCTATGGCAACGCCGGACAGGTGGATTATTCGCTCGCGAACGAAATCCTCAACAAAACGGCTTATCTCTTGCAACATCAACATCCCCATTGCCGGGTGCTGTCGGTTAATTGGGGCCCTTGGGATGGGGGGATGGTCACGCCCGCCCTCAAGGGATATTTCGCCCGTCTGAATATTGCGGTTATCCCGTTAGAGGTCGGCGCGGAATTGTTGATGGATGAGCTAGACCACCCTGAAAATGCCCCGGTGCAACTGGTGGTGGGTGGCAAACTGACCCGCCCTGCCGCTACGATTGATCCAGATTTGCAGACTCAGCGTATTTCCCGCCTCCTTTCGCTGGACTTAAACCCGTTTTTACTTGACCACGTAATCGGGGGGAAGCCCGTGCTACCCGCCATCTGTGTAATAAATTGGGTGGCGAACGCCTGTGAGCAGTTATACCCCGGCTATAGCCTCTATATCTCAGAAAATAACCGGGTTTTTAAGGGACTGGTTTTTGAAAATAACACCCCTGCCCGCTACACCCTTGAACTCAAAGAAGTTACTAAAAATACCCAGGAAATAATTTTTGAGGCTACAATTTCTAGTATCGGCGAAAAAGGCAAGCAACAGTATCACTATGGGGCGCGCGTGACTCTAAAACGAGAGATGCCCCAAGCCCCCCGTGTTGATTTACGGCCTGGTCTGCGGGCTAACGGCCAACCAGGGGGGCAGTTTTACGCTGACGGCACGCTTTTTCATGGCCTATCTTTTATGGGTGTAAAAAGGGTGCTGGAAATCAGTCCGGCAGGGGTCGAGCTGGAATGTTACCTCCATGCTCTGACCGAAGAAGCGCAGGGCCAGTTCCCAGTGCAGAATTTCAACCCCTATGCGGTGGATGTCCAGCTTCAGGGTTTGTTAATCTGGGCGCGGCATACCTACGGAGCGGCTAGTTTACCCCTGAAGATTCAGCATGTAGAGCAATTCCGCCCTTTACCCTTTAATAAGATTTATTTCGCCAGCATGAAATTGCAACAGCAGAGCGAAACTGGGCTGGTGGCGGATGTTACGGCTTTTGATGCCGAAGGTAACGTTTACAACCGTATTACCGGGGCGGAAGTGACCATTAGCAAGCAGCTAAACAAGTTGTTTGTGGCGGCGGGTAAACTGCCTGCTACCAGTGGGGTATAGCTAGATGGCTAAATGCGCGATTGTCGGGATGGGTTATTATAGCCAAAAGCTGCCCGGTCTGGGAGCGTTGGACTACGCCCTGTACAACGGCATGTCCCTGACTGACTCGCCAATTGAAGCCGAATTTCTGCTAAAGTCCGTCGAAGAAGCTTTAGGGCAAGCGGGCTATGTAAGTAATTACCACGCTCGAATTGCAGTAATCACAACCAGCCAATCCCAACTTGACATAACACAATTACAACTTAGTGGCCCGTTGTATCAAGTACAATCGGGCGATAACGCCGTTTTTCAGGCTATTGCCCAAGCTCAGGTTTTATTCCAAAACGGACAGGCCGAAGCGGTGCTGCTAGTTGGGCAGCACGAGGCGGTGGTGCTAAAACCCTACCCCTTCGTGCAACAGACTCGCCAGCCCATCTACGCCATATTAGAGTCGCCCACTTTTGCAGAAAATCTGGCGGGGATTTCGGCGGCTATCCAGACCGCTACCGAGTCCGCCGGAATTAGCCCCGAACAGCTTGGCTATCTAGAATTTGGTGGGCGGTCTATCGGGCAAGAAGATGCGGCGGAACTGCCCGAACTGTTAAAAACTTTCCAGAATATTTCCCCATTCCAAATCGCCGCTGGAGGAAAGGGCGAAAGTGGACTGGTTTCGTTGATTAAAACCGTCCTGAGCCTCTATCATCGCTATATCCCGGCAATCCCTGACTGGACGCGACCCTATGGCGAAGGCTGGCAGGATAGCCCGTTTTATATAGCTGGTCGTTCGCGGGGCTGGTTTATGGAAAAAGGTCAAAATCAAAGATTTGCGGCAATTAGTTGCCTTGCCCCAAATAACAGTTACGCCTATCTGCTCCTTTCGGAAGCCGAAAACCCCGCCCAGCCCGACTATAGCTACCTAGAGCAACTCCCCTTGCAACTTTTTCCGTTAGCGGGTAACGACCGAGAAAGTTTGCTGGCTTCCCTGAAAGATTTGAGTTATAGGCTAACAGAGTCCAGTTCTGTAGCGCAACTGGCCGAGCAATGTTTCCAGACTTTTCAGGCCAACCCCGCCTCCTCCTACGCCGTAGCTTTGCTGGCAAAGAACTGGGAAGGGTTGGCGGCGGAAATTGAGAGTGCCTTAGCAGGAGTTGCCAACGCCTTCGATAAGGGGCGCGACTGGAAAAGTAAACAGGGTAGCTATTTCAGCCCGAATCCGTTAGGCGCAAAGGGTGAAGTGGCTTTTGTCTATCCCGGTGCTTTTAACTCGTTTATTGGGTTGGGTCAGGATTTGTTCAAGCTTTACCCCGACCTCTACGAGCGGTTCGCCAAAATTAACCCCGACCTTTCGGGCGCGTTAGCCGCGAAACAGCTTTACCCGCGCAGCCTGGAAGCTCTCAGCGAAGCCCAACTAGACGAGCAAGAAGCCCAACTGGAATATGACCCGGCCACGATGATCCAATCGGGAGCTAGTTTCGCGATCCTGTTTACCATGTTGGTGCGAGATTATTTCAAGGTCAAGCCCCGCGCTACTTTTGGCTACAGTATGGGTGAAACCAGTATGTTCTGGGCTACGGGGGTCTGGCAGGGTGGCAAAAAAGGTTTGGATACTTTTCAGGATTCCACTCTTTTCCGCACTCGGCTGGTGGGGCCAAAGGACAGTGTGCGGGAGCAGTGGGGAATACCCGCCGAAACCGAGGGCGTGGATTTCTGGAGCACCTATTATATTTTAGCCCCGGTGGAAAAGGTACAGGAAGGGTTGAAGGGCGAGGAACGGGTTTACCTGACCCACATTAACACCCCTGAAGAAGTGATAATCAGTGGTGACACTGCTGGCTGCAAGCGGGTGATAGAGCGGCTGAAATGCCACTTCCTGCGCCGCCCCGCCAGTTTTGTGATGCACTGTCCCCCCGCTCTGGCAGAGTACAATGAGCTGGTAAAATTGCACAGCCATCCAGCACGGGTCGTGTCGGGCCTGACCTTTTATTCCGCCGCCGATTATCGCCCGGTAAGCCTGTCACAGCGCGAAATTGCCCGCAGTGTCAGCCGCATGATTTGCCAGCAACTTGATTTTCCCCGGTTGGTCAAGCAGGTTTATCAGGATGGTAGCCGGATTTTTGTGGAGCTTGGCCCTGGCAATACCTGTTCGCGCTGGATTGGCAAAATACTGAAAAATACCCCCCACGCCGTGTATCATGTGGCCCAAAAAGGTACAGATGATCAAACCTCGTTACTGAAATTACTGGCCCAACTGGTTAGCCAGCGCGTGCCTCTGGATTTATCGCTGCTTTACGGGCAGGGTGAACAAATCCGTCCAGTTATGCCAACCTTGCGCCTACCCCTGGAAAAGCTACAGGAGCAGGTAAGTTTGCGGAGTGAAATTCACTCGGCTTTCCTGCAAAATCGCAAAACGGCGGTGGCGCAGTTTGGGCAACTGGTCGGGCAACAAATCAGCCTGTTAAAAGCTCAGGCCCAACAGTCGAGCGGAGTCCAGGTATTACCTCGAAAACCCGCCCTGTTTGACCGGGATAAACTGGAAGAATTTGCCGCAGGGTCGGTGGTCAAATGCTTTGGGCCGGACTACGCTATCTACGAAGGGCGGCGGTTATCGCGCATTCCCAATAGCGACCTGTTACTAATGAGCCGCATTACCAGCATTGAGGGCCAACGCGGTAAATTTGAGGGTGTTTCAACCATCGAGGCCGAGTACGATGTACCGTTAAACGCCTGGTTTTATCAGCATAATTCCCACCCAACCATGCCCTATAGTGTGATAATGGAAATCGCTTTGCAGCCCTGCGGTTTTCTGGCGGCTTACAAGGGTAGTGCCTTATTATTTCCTAACGAGAATTTGTATTTCCGTAATCTGGACGGGCGGGCCGAGCTAATCCGGGAGGCCGATGTGCGCGGCAAAACCATCACCACCCGCGCCCGCTTGCTGGTAACGACCGCTTTGAACGGCACAATTATCCAGCGATTTGATTTTGAGTTAAGTTGCGAGGGTCAGCCTTTCTATCGGGGCGAGTCGGCTTTTGGTTTTTTCCCGGCGGAGACGATGATAAATCAGGTCGGGTTGGACGGTGGAAAAGTAATCCAGCCCTGGTATGTAGCGAAGGAACAGCCGGGAGAACTGGTCAATTTGCAAGCGGGTGCGCCACTTTTAAAAGCCCCTCCCGGCAAGCCTCACTATCGGCTTGCTTCCGGGCAACTTGAGTTTCTGGATGAAGTGCGACTGATACCGGGTGGGGGCAAGTTTGGGCAGGGCTATGTTTTTGCCCGTAAGCAGGTTAATCCCGCCGACTGGTTTTATCGTTGCCACTTTTATCAAGACCCGGTGATGCCCGGTTCGTTGGGGATTGAGGCTATTTTAGAGGCGATGCAGGTTTATGCCCTGAAACAGGATTTGGGAGCAGGGCTAAAATCACCCCATTTTGAGCCCCTGTCAGGCCATAGTATTAGTTGGAAATATCGTGGGCAACTACTCCTGACCAACCGGGAAATGCAATTGGAAGTCCACCTGAGTCGGGTGGAACGGCTACCGGGTCGGGTTAACCTGATTGGCGAAGCCAGCCTGTGGAAAGATAATGTCAGGATTTATGAGATAAAAGAAATTGGGCTTTGTCTGAAAGAAAACTAATCGGAGAGAGGATAGAAGAATGACCATCACAGAAACCGGGCTACGTTTTAGCCAACCAACTACGCCGACCCTGGCCTGGAAAGGGCCGCTTGATTCGGTGGTTTATAACGAAGCGGGCATTCAGGCTGCCCTTTTGCAGTTGGATAAAAGCTGTTATGTTTTAAGAGTTGGCGATAGAATTGGTTTTAGCACGGCGGGCGAGGTGGTTGGAGCAGTAGCAGGGCAGGCCGAGTTATTGGCTCAATTGCCCCCTTTGCCACTGGAGAATCTAGGTGAAGCTGCTTTTAAGGCGCGGTATGGTGTGCGCTATGCCTATGCGACGGGGGCGATGGCCCAGGGTATTGCTTCGGAGGATTTGGTTATCGCGTTGGGTAAGGTGGGAATGCTGAGTTCCTTTGGGGCGGCAGGGTTAGGCCCAGCCCGAATTGAGGCGGCTATCAAGCGTATTCAGGCCGCCCTACCCGATGGCCCTTACGCTTTTAACCTGATTCACAGCCCCAGCGAGGAGTCGATTGAGCGCAAAGCTGTAGAATTATATCTTCAGTATGGCATCAGGAATGTGGAGGCTTCGGCTTTTCTGGATTTAACGCCCCATATTGTGCGCTATCGGGTTGCGGGTCTGGGTTTGGATAGTCAGGGCCGGGTTGAAATCAAGAACCGGGTTATTGCCAAACTCTCGCGCCGCGAATTAGCCACCAAGTTTATGCAGCCCGCCCCCGCCCGTATTCTAAAAGAATTACTAGATGCCGGAAAAATTACCCAGCAACAGGCGACTCTGGCCGAGCAAGTGCCAATGGCGGATGATATAACGGTAGAAGCCGATTCGGGTGGTCATACCGATAACCGCCCTCTGGTTAGCCTATTGCCTTCAATTTTGGCTTTGCGTGATGAAATTCAGGATAAATATCACTATGCCAGTCCGATTGGAGTAGGCGCGGCGGGTGGCATCAGCACTCCGGCCTCGGCTCTGGCGGCTCTGATGATGGGGGCGGATTATGTGGTGACGGGTTCGGTAAACCACGCCTGTATTGAGTCGGGGACTTCCGACTATACCAAGAAGCTATTAGCTCAGGCTGAAATGGCGGATGTGATTATGGCCCCTTCTGCCGATATGTTTGAGATGGGGGTCAGGGTGCAGTTGCTCAAACGCGGCACGCTTTTCCCGATGCGCTCCCAGAAGTTGTACGAACTTTACCGGGCTTACAATTCTCTTGAAGAAATTCCGGCGGCAGAACTTGCTACCCTGGAAAAACAGATTTTCAAACGACCAGTTGAGGACATCTGGAAGGATACTGTCGCCTTCTTTACCGAGCGCGACCCCGAACAGCTAGCCCGTACTGAGGGGAATCCCAAACGGAAGATGGCCCTGGTTTTCCGTTGGTATCTGGGGCTATCTTCGCGCTGGTCAAATGCGGGCGAAAAAGGCCGCGAGATGGATTATCAAATCTGGTGTGGGCCGGGGATGGGCGCGTTTAACGATTGGGTGCGGGGTAGCTATCTGGAATTCCCCCAGAATCGGCGGGTGGTAGAGGTAGGGTTGCATATTTTGACCGGGGCGGCCTTCCTCTATCGCCTCCAGACTTTACGTTTGCAGGGGCTTCAGTTCCCGCCAAGCTACAGCCGTTACCGCCCTACTGAATTATAAGTTAGTTTTCACCACAGAGGGCACAAAGAATATATAAAAACTTGGTGTCTTGGTGGTTCAGGTTTAGGGTTGGGGTGTACATAGGGCGAACACAAGATTCGCCCCTACGAAATTTCGGTAATAGCCGTGAATATTCCAGGTTGTAGGCGAATAGAGGTAGCAGGACTTGAGAAAGTGGAAGTCTGGTGCGCCCGACTCGACCAGCCCGCCGAAATTTTAGCCGAATTAGCCGAAGTTTTGTCCTCAGACGAACAGGCTCGCGCTAATCGCTACAGGTTTGGTTCTATCCGTGACAGGTTTGTGGTGGGTCGGGCAATAGTGCGGTTTTTATTGAGTGATTATCTAAATCTATCACCTACCGAAATTGAGTTTGCTTATGGGCCACATGGCAAGCCTTACCTGACTACTGAAAGACCCTTTAATTTTAATCTGGCGAATTCGGAAGATTTAGCCGTTTTTGCTTTTTCCCCCAATATCAGGCTCGGAATTGACCTGGAATTTATTCGACCTGTCAACGAAATGGCCCGCATTGCCACTAGCTATTTTTCTGAGTTGGAAAAAAAGATGCTCTTTGAGCTGCCTAAATCTGCCAGACTGGAAGCCTTTTTCCAGTGCTGGACACGCAAGGAAGCTTACCTTAAAGCTTTGGGGGAGGGCTTAACCCACCCTTTAGCTACTTTTTCGGTTACGTTAGGGCCAAACGAGCCTCCACGTCTGTTGGAAGTGGAGGGCGAGCCAGACGCGTCCCAACGCTGGAATTTTTACTCCTTTGTTCCATCGGATGGGTTTATAGCAGCCTTAATAGCTGAAAATTAATGTAAAATCCCCCGTATTTCCTAATCAAAATAGTAAGGTTGGTGCGATATAATAAGCTGGGCAATAATTATTAACCATACAATTCAGGAAGGTTACAGCAAAACGTCATGGCAAGGTTGGGCATAAATGGTCGAGTTCGGTTGATTCTGGTTTCGTTGTTACTAGGCGGGCTGCTGGTAAACCTCAGTTTACCCCCTGCCAGTGCTAACTCTAACGCCGCAGGGCTCTATAGTATTTCTGGCAATCGGTTTGTAGACGGTAGCGGCTCGCCAGTTTTTTTATTTGGGGCTAACTATGAGGGAAATAATGACCGGGCTTGGTTAGTCTGGGAAAGCTCTCTGTTCGACCCCGCTCTTATCGAAAGCAATTTTGCCCTGGCGGAAAAAGCTGGCCTGAACACCCTTCGCATTTTTGTCCAACCCGCCCTGCGCGACTCGATTAACTTTGGCGATTGGGGCAAGCTGGATACCGTTGCCGAGATTGCCCGCCGCCACAACCTTGTTCTATTACTGACCTTTCAGGACTATACCGAAGTTAATGTTCAGGCTGAGGCCAATTTTGAGGGAAGTGTTGCCGCGCGCTATCGGGATAATCCGGCCTTCCTCGGCTTCGACCTACGGAACGAGCTACAGCTAAGCGAGGTTGCGGGAGCCCAATATGCGGAAGCTGTGCCGCTACAGCAGGATGATTTTGTGCGTAGCTATGGCGAAAGAGTCAGCCAGGCCCAGGCTGATGCTTTTCGGGCGACTCCGGCGGGGTCGGGCGGCGTGCCAAAACATCTGGATGCGCGGCAGGGTTATAGCTACCTGAACGCCCTGAAGTTGTGGGACGAATTTCAGGCGGCGGGAATTGCCTGGGCGGGAGCGCATCCCGGCAAAAGCACGATGGATTATTTGGACGCGCCGGAGTCGGGCAATTGGCAGCCGTTTTTGGCGGCGGTAAATGGCACGCTGGATAGATGGGTACAAACCAGGCTCAATGCTATACGGGCCGCCGATGGTGGGGCGATTGTAACCCTCGGTTGGAATAACCCAGCCCTGGCAAAATTACCTGCCAATAATCGCCTGAGTTTTATTTCTTATCACAGCTTTCCACTCGAAGGTTACGACGGGGCAGTTGTAACGATGGGCGTGCTGGAAAACCTTCGTAACAGCTATTCAAATGTGCCGATAGTGCTAGAAGAGTTTGGCTATAGCAATTTACGCTTCGATGGCTCGTCCGTCTCGCAAAGTCAGACCGCCAACCACGAAATGGCTCTCTGGCTTTATCTTTACTGGCGGGGCTTTGCCGGGGGTTACAAATGGATGTTGACCAACTGGACACCTTCTTTGAATAAATTCGAGGCTGGGTTGGGTTTGCTAGATGATAATAACAGCCCCAAACTAGCCTGGTATGCCCTGAAAGCTTTAAGCAATTACGCTCAGGATGGGCGTTACACCCCCGATCTGGTAATGAACGGTTTGCAGCCTGATGGCCCAAACATCAGTTACACCTTTAGCGGCAAGCAGTCCCTTTTCAGTAGTGCCTATAATTTCTATGCTGGCCCGGTGCATTTTCAGCAGGAACAGGCCAGCCCTTTTGCGGCCTGGTGGCCCGCCAGTGGTTTGGGCGAAATCTATTTGCTGGCGACTTCCCCCACTCAGGTTACGGTCAACCTGGACAACATTTTTCCCAATCGCAACCGCAGTCAGGCTTTGATGTTGACTCAGGCGGGTGGCGAGCATACCCAACTCCCGCTAAATGGGGCAATTGCCAGCTTTAAGTTACAACCGGGTCAGGCTTATACTCTGGCTATTTCCAACCGTCCCACCGCTCTTGACCGGGCGCAACCGGGTGCTGGTCTTTATTTCAAGGAGACAGGTCATAATTTGGCGGGGACATTTCGGGCTTATTGGGAGCGCACGGGTGGTCTGGCCCTGTATGGCTTTCCCCTGAGTGAGGAGTTTAGCGAGGTGAATTCGCAGGATGGGCGTACTTACACCGTGCAATATTTCGAGCGGGCCCGTTTTGAATATCATCCTGAAAACCGGGGGACGGCTTTCGAGGTGTTGCTAGGCCATTTGGGTCGGGCGATTGCCACCGGACGCGAGAACGAAGGGCCCTTCCAGCGTATCGCCGCCATTTCCCCTGACCGTTCGTATTACAAGGAAAGTGGTCACAGCCTGGGTGGGGCTTTTCGGGCCTATTGGGAGCGTAACGGTGGGTTGCCACAGTTTGGTTTCCCTATCTCCGAGGAATTTCAGGAGCTTAATCCCAGCGATGGCAAAACCTATGCGGTGCAATATTTCGAGCGGGCCCGCTTCGAGTATCACCCCGAAAATCGGGGAACGGCCTTTGAGGTTTTGTTGGGTCATCTAGGTAAACAGATTTTGCAGCAAAAGGGCTGGATTTAGCAAAGATGAAGGCTGAAATACTCAAAGGTCAAAAATGTTTGGCGTGAATTAAAATAAGCACGAGTTCAATGTAGTAGAAAGGCGATTTTATACCCCTATAGCCACATTTTAACTTACTCAATCGGTTCACACCAAACGTTAAATTCACGGGTTAAAAACCTAATTGTAGCTGGTCACTTTATTTTTCAGGCTAGTCACCTACTAAAAGCTTCTGTAATACTTTTTCCAGAAGTGCTAAGGGTGACTTAGAACTATCAAATGCCGCTATACGCCAGGCAATAAATTGGTCAGGCCGTACTAACACTGCTCCAGTTGATGTCACCCCGTAAGCCGTTGTCCAACTATCGGGAGTTATTTCCTTCAAGCCCTCTGCACCACTGATTTGATAAACCGCCAGCGGCAAATTTGATTTCTTTTTAATCTGTTCCACGGCGTTAATCCAGGTTTGTCCATCACTACCTACCAGTAAAACCCACTCATAGCTCAATAAATCCAGGATAGAGACAAGTTGATTATCTCGCTTAACCCAGATATGCGGGGCGCGTGTTCCTGGAATACCTATGAGCTCAAACTTGGCGGGTTGTGTCAGGTTTTCAGATTCATTCAAAATCGCCTCTGATTTATAGTTGTATCCTAAAATTAAGCGAAGTTGCTCCAGCAAAGCACCTTCTATATCTTGGTCTCCACCTTCAGTCTCATCGCCCCAGCTTGGTGCTTCATTTTCAGGAGAGGTTCCCTCGGGCGTAACTAAATAATCGGGGGTGGGGGCAGTTAAATCGGCAACAGCTTGTGTAACAACTACCTGCGCGATCGGCATTCGCTCGGCCTCATACGTCTTTAATAAGGGTGAGGTTGCCTGTTTTTGAAGCACCTCCGCCAATTTCCAGGCTAGATTATGAGCATCCTGAATAGCAGTATTGAGGCCAAAGCCCCCGGCGGGTGGCATCTGGTGAGCAGCATCACCAATTAGAAAAACACGTTCCAACTGCATTCGCTCAACCAGTCGTGCCGCCGCTTGCCAGGGTAAAATGCTCAAGATTTTTATTGGTAAATTGTCTGTACCGACAGCGTACTGTATCTGTTTGAGACAATATTCGGGGGTAAAATCTGCCGGAGTAACTTTGTCTGCCTGATAGGATACATTCAGTAACCAACGGTCACTATTATTAACTGGTAGTAATACGGCTTCTAAGTGGGAATTCTCAATAAAGCAGATGCCAAACCAACGCTCATTGACCAGCGTAGTTAAATCCGCTTGAAAATAGATGTTGATAAAGTTGCCTAGTGAGCCCCGCCCATCATCCTGTACATCACCAGGGCTGAGGCCGACTGTAGCCAGCTTCAGGGCTTCTCTTACCGGACTGGTCGCCCCATCCGCTGCCACCAAATATTGACAGCAGATTGTTTCTAGCTTGCTGGTATCTCGCTCTCTTAGAGTAACAGTTACTGCTTCCTCATTTTGTTTAAGGGTAACAAATTCTGTTCCGAAGCGAAATTCTGCCCCATAGCGGCGAGCCTCAGCGAGTAAAAGCGGTTCTAGCTCATCCTGAGCGCATTGCGAAAAAATACTTGGGCTGAACTGAGCTAATAGCTCACCCCCTGCCATCAACTCTTCGTCCGGTACACGGCGAATTTCCTTGCCAGCCAGGGTTTCAACGAACAACATATAGCGGCTTTTTGCCAGAGCTTCTCCTGCACTTAAGACAGCTTTTTCTAATTCGGCAGTACGAAAAATTTCCATTGTCCGCACATTAAGTCCTCTGGCACGGGGGTGAAACGAAGTAGACTTGTGTTTTTCGATAACAAGCGGCCTCACCCCTGACCGTGCTAAAAAAAGTGCTGTGGTTAAGCCTGCTGGCCCTGCACCAACTATTAGGACTGGTACATCTATATTTTGCATTTTTTTCTCCTATCGAATCGTTTGCTAAATACACCAAAGGCTGCGCGATTTGGTGTATGTATAAAGTTGCTCATATTAAATTGAGTTAAATGGCGGTTATTTAAGGCGGGTTGCTATCCAGATTTTGCTGGCGACTAATGGTAATAAATTCTTCTAAACCACCAAGTAAGGCAGCCCGTTTAACTGGCTCCATAGCTGCAAAAATAGCGATTATTTGGTTCTTGAAGTTTTGGTGCATAGTATGTTGGGTATTACGTCCTTGTGGTGTAAACTCCACAAAAACCAAACGGCGGTCAAATTTGTCTCGCCGTCGCTCCACCAGACCACGTTTTTCCAGACTGTCTACCGTTCGGACAACAGTGGCAGGATCAAGGTTCAAATGGTTAGCCAGCCAGCTAATGCTACACGGTTCTTCCGAGGTAGCATTGTCGAGCAGCTGCATTAACATAAATTGAGTTGCGCTCATACCTTCTCGGTGAAAGCGATTAAAATTTAGAGCCTGTACTAATTGGCGAACTGCAAACCAGACTGTTAGAAATTCCTCAACTTGTTCTTCAATAGGTTTTTCATCTGTGGATAAGTATTCCTTATCCTGACCAGACGCGCTATTATCTGAGGGGCTAATCGCTTTCCTCCTAGATATGAAAATTACACATTATATCTTAGCTTATGCATATAACAATCATTGTTATATGCATAGATTGTTACTACTAAGTATATCAAGGTTTAGAATTTCGTCAAGTGGTAAGTTTAACTGTTTCAGGGCTTTCGTAACTGTCCTTAAACATACCTAACTCTTTTAGAAAATCGTAAAAGCGGGCGTTCATGACTAATAACCCTCTGTAAAGGAAGGGTAACTAAATCGTAATGGGATTAAAGTTGCATTAGATTACAGAACTGTCTAAAATAAAGTGGTGTAATATATTCGCCTGAAAATGTTTGCTAGGGCTGAGTGTCTTTCACCATTTATGGCCTACACCAGTACCCGAACAAACCTCAATTAAAATTCCGAACAGTGAGGTTCACCCTATGCCTGCCACCCGACCAGAAGAGGCTGACTCTGATTTCGTCAATCGCCAATACACTCGCCTCTGGGAAAGTTCCCTGGCGGTTACTACCCAGGCCATGAAAATTTACTCGCAAGCCTGGC
>Ga0209511_1000811_pt1 | contig 29307 bp, 20 predicted proteins | sample SSSSmetaG_FD_184141 | JGI IMG/M metagenome (GOLD analysis project Ga0209511, IMG submission 184141) | Glacier valley bacterial and archeal communities from Borup Fiord, Nunavut, Canada, to study Microbial Dark Matter (Phase II) - ​SSSS... | ecosystem: Environmental > Aquatic > Freshwater > Ice >... | reverse complement strand
AAAAAGATGGAAGCCCAAGCGGGTTCGTCGGCGGCCCAAACACCGGTCGATGAATCCAAGGCGACTGCAGAAACACAGCAGATGCCGGCGCAGAGTCCTCAGGGACCAAAGACGCGCGGGACCCCAGAGAAACAACTTACGGACATGGGGGCAACGAAACCGGTTCCTCTGAGTCCTGTTGAACGAGGGCGGATCGATGCGTACACGAACGAGCGAAACCGATTTCTGAAACAGTCGCGCGAAGGCGAATACACGAATCTACGCGGAAATGAGCGCAGGGTATCGACACGGCGCGATCCGCGATCCGCGATCACATGACTCCGGATGATCTTGCGGGCGCGATCAAAGAAGAGCGCGGCGTGGTGATCGAAAGCGGCGGTGCACCGGTCGATCACGTTACCGAGGTGGAAGAGGCGCGCATGAGCGTCGTCACTGCGATCGAGAACATCAAGGTTCGAATGAAGGCTATGGACGATATGGGCTATGGTTCTGCGGCCGAGAGACACGATCTCGAATGCGCGCTGTCCGAGCTTTCGACGATCCTACTAGACGAAGCTGAAGCGACCCGATGACCGAAGAACAGCAGCTCCTCGCCGCACTTGCCGGCACCGATCGCTCGGAACGCTATAGCGCGATGATCTCGATTGGCAAAGAAGGCCTGAAACAGCACGAGAAACGAATCGCCGGCTACTTGAGCGAGACGGACACCGAGCTGCGCTCCGCCGCGATCCGTGTGCTGGCGTTTTACTGGCGTCTTCCTGCCTATCGAGATGTCGCTGCTTCTATGATGCATGATTCCGACGACCACGTTCGTGCTGTCGCGGTCATGAGTTGGGCGTCGTACAGCCTTCACTCGCGCGATCCAGACACGATGCGCACGCTCTATCAGACTCTCGTCGATGACAATCAGCCTCGACGCGTACGCGGCATGGCTTACAACTCGTTCTTCACGGTCTATCAGCCGACTAACGAGGGATTGCCGAAGGCAGCGATGCAGCTCGACAAGACGATCGACGAGTGCGTCGATTGGAAGAGGGTCGATGCAGCGGTCGAGGAGAGTGGCACCTGGCGCCCGAGCGGGCCGTCTCTGCAAAAGGTGACGCGCCTCGCCTACGTGACCGATCGACTGTCGGTCGTGCTGGCACGCGAAACCTTCGAGATCACCCAAGGCGGACGTACCGAGCGCGGACAAGCTCACCCAAGAAGCTGGATACGCATGCTTGGGGCCATGGGGCTTGGCGGGTTTCCATCGCCGTCCGCCTCAGAAGAGGGCGAGCGCATCTCACTCGAGTGGACGCGAAACGGAAAGGTCGAGCGCGTGACGGCCTTCTCGAAGCCGTTGAAGTATCGAGACATCATTCGAGTTGCTCACGAGCTCGCGAGCGAAACGCATGAGCCGCTACCGGTTGTTTCGAACACGACGGTCGTTTCGACGATCGAGTACACGAGCGGATCCGCCACGGCGCTATACGGTTTCGGGCTCCGACGCCTAACGCTCCATTCCGACGAGCGATTTGAGGTTCTATTTCAACGTCATGAGGCTCGACACGTCTGGCGTGGAACTCTCAACGTCGGCACGTTCGATCGGGCGCTCGCGATCCTCAGAGCCGCCGACTTTCCAGATCCTGGTCCGCAACGCCGTCTCATTCCCGGCGAACAAACGCGCAGGGTGGGGCTCGAGCGCGGTGGGAGCTGGGAGTGCGTCAGCTTGTACGAGGAGGATGCTCGCTATGTTGAGCTCGTCAAGCTCAACTCCTCGATCTTGGCGCCGCTCGACGACACGCTTGCTCGAATGCCGCCCGACGTGGCGTCGCCGATCGTCGAAGTGTATCCGGTCGATCGCTAAACGGTCTCAATGGACTCCGAGAGGCCGCTGCACCGAGCAGCACGTGCATCAAGTGCGGCAAGACACTTGTAGCTGAGATGGTCGACGCGACAGGATTCGCTGCCCTTTGTGGTGGATCATCAAGGACATCAACCGCACGACGGAAACGGACTTGATTGTCAAGACCGCTGAGGCTGCGGCTGGCGCAGCGGTCAATCGTCTCAACTCGGTGGTGAAGCCGATCATGACAGATTCGAGGTTGCCAAAAGGGACGGGATGTCGTGATCTGCTAGAGCGATTCTAGGCACGCGACAAGATCTGCGTTCGTTCTTCGAGCCGTGCTCTCTTCGGATCAGCTCACAGCTACGAGTGGTCGAACCGATCGCTGAACTCGGAGCTCGTTCGTGCGAGCGGGGACCAAACGGTTGCTCGCTGTCGAGTCGACGCTGTACGGTATCGTCGATGCGAGCCGTTCGAAGCAAATCCAGCTCACGGAGGAAGTCGCCCGATTCGAGGCAAGCGTCTACGCATTCGCGCTCGGTGGGGTTCGAGCCATCGTTCGACTCGAGCTGGAGAGTCGTCTCGATCAACTGAAGCGTAGTGTTGTCACGCCAAAGGTGGCGCGACCATTCGTTCGCCTTCGAACGCCGACGATGCCGAGAGCGCCGACGAAACCTCGCGCTGATGTGGCGGAGGGGTCGCCCGCGGACGATCACAAAACCGGCCGCAAGCCGCATGGACACGTGAGACGATCGTCAGCGAGCTCGCGACTTGGTTGGCTAGTGGAACCACGATCGACGCATCATTCGTCATGCGCCACGGACCGCCTGGTCTGGTTGCGGCGACGCGCAGAATCTTTGGACGATTTGATGCGGCGCTAAATGTCGCGAGCTTGCACGTCTCCAAGATGTATCCGGACGGACCGCCGACACGTCGAATGCAGTGAGTCGCAAAGAAGCTCGTCTCGTCATGGACGACCAACGAGATCGACTCAGCCGGTCAAGCTAATCTTGATCAGGCGATGCCGACAGCGCTGGCACGTTGAGCGCCGCGGCCAATGGTCCGAAGCGATCGGTCACGCTCACTCCACGGTGCTCGTCGTTTTGTAACGCTCGGCGACCTCGAGAAATGGCCAGCCGTACACCACGCTCAGGAACGAGCACATCAGCCAGACGATCTTCGCCGGGTCATCGGTCGGGAGACGATTGGTTCTCCACGCGGAGAGCGCAACTCCGCCTCTGAGATCAGGTCGGTGATCCCGATCGCTCGGTACAGTTGTTCGATTGCGGTGCCCCACGCCAGTGCCGTCGACATGCCCTCACTGCAACATGCTCCTCCGACGTTTCTGACCGAGGGCCTACGAAAGCTGCCGATCCCTGGCCACTGCTCGCTTAAGCCGTTGATCTTCCATTACTTCACGGAGGTTGCGTTTGGGTCGATTTAGCCATACCCTGAGTTCAGAGAAGGAGAACGACCCATGGTGGCTGCAGCAACACCCGAACGGATTCGGCGTCTCGAGCCTGTTCGCGCAGCTCGCGAGGACCAGGCCGACATCGCCGAGCTGTCGACTGCGCTTCACGCACCGCCGACGGCACGCGACACGCACTACGATCTGATCGGTCCTGGCGGGGAGCGACATCGCATTCCTCAGGCTGTCGTATATGGGCTCGCGCGCATCGCCGAGGTGCTCGCGCGTGGTGATGCGCTCACGATCGTCCCGGTGGGCGCGGTGATGACGACGCAGCAGGCCGCGGATCTCCTCAACGTGTCTCGTCAGTATCTCGTCCGCCTACTCGACGAGGGAAAGCTCCCGTACGATCGAACGGGCAAGCACCGTAGGCTGAAGATCGAGGACGTTCTCGCGTACAAGCAGAAGCGAGATCACGAGCGCGACGAGAAGCTGGATGAGCTGGCGAGGCTCACCGAGGAACTCGGCGGTTACGACGAGCCCAAGAGTCGCAAGTAGCCGATGCTCTCCGCCCCGTTCAGGGTCGTCCTGGATGCATGCGTCCTCTATCCGATGCACCTGCGGGATGTCCTGCTGCAAGCGGCGGCCGAGGGGCTCTACCAGGCCTACTGGTCGAAGGAGATCCTCGACGAGGCGACACGTAACCTCGTCGCGAATCTTCAAATCGAGGAGGCGCAGGCAGCGCGGCTTCTCGCGGCGATGTCTGGTGCCTTCCCCGAGGCGATCGTCACGGACTACGAGCATCTCGTGGTCGCGATGCGAAACGATCCGAAGGATCGGCACGTCACTGCTGCTGCTGTGAAAGCGGGCGCGCAGGTCGTCGTGACCGAGAACACGCGCGACTTCTCCGAAATGCCGGACGGCATCGAGGCCCAGACCGCGGACGAGTTCCTGTGCAACCTGTTCGACCTCAGCCCCGATCGCATGATGCTCGCGCTCGAGAAGATCTGCGCGCGCCGCGTGCGACCACCGAAAGAGATCCTGCCGCTAGCGGATGCAACGTTGTGCACCGAGTTCGCGAAGCTGGTCCGTGGTCACTTGGCGCACGGTTGAGTCAAGCAAACATCGAGAGAGATCCCGGTCCCTAATCGGCCAGGCCGCGAGATGAACCACTTGCTAGACCTGCCGGAGGTGACGTGTATCTTGCCGCTATGGCCGCTCCGGGGAAGCGACGTACGACGAGAACGATCGACGCTTCACGCAAACGTTCATCGGCGCGACGTTCGTCGGACGTCCTCATCCTTGATGAGGACGAGCGCATCGCGGAAGTCATTACGCTTGTGGAGAAAGCTCAAGGCCGTGTCTACCAGGTCGTCAACGCGGAGCTGATCACCCTGTACTGGCAGCTCGGCGAGCACATCAGCCGAAAGATCACGGGTACCGAAAATAGTGACAACCTCGTCGAGAAACTCACGGTCGCCCTCGGCCGCCGCTTCGCCGGGCGTCGAGGCTTCGCGCTTCAAAATTTGAACCGCATGCGCCAGTTCTACGAGGCCTACAGCGGTCGAAAAAGCGTGTCCGCGCTACTGACACAACTGCCGTGGACCCATCACCTCCTGATCCTCGGCCAGGCAAAGACGCACGAGCAACAAGAGTTCTACGTCCTGACCGCCATCAAAGAACGTTGGTCGTCGCACGAGTTGGAACGACAGATCCAATCCGGCGCCGCGCTGCGCAACATGCAGGCTCACAAGAAAAGGTCGGGACCGCGGGCACGGATGCACCCAACGACCGCCGCACGATCGCGCCCGTGATGTCCCTGGTCGCGGCCGTCGCGACCGACGAGCTTCAGCCCGAAACGGTTCACACTCCAGTTCACACTTTTTTGCGTCGAACAGGGACGCCCCGAGACACGTGGAAACATGTATGTCCCTGAAACGATACGCAACTGAGTGTGTTGATTGGAGGGTTCCGTCGATTCCCAAGCTGAGAGTCGCGCGTTCGAATCGCGTATCCCGCTCGAAAATTCGAGAAGAATGCCAGCCGGTTGGGCGCTCCGCTCAGCCCGCCAACTTCTCGACCACCTCCGAAACCCCACCTTGAACCCCACCTTCCGTGGTGGAGGTGGGTTCCGCGGGGGTGGGCATCGGCGTGTTGATGGCGATGCGCGCGTGGTACGCGGACGCCGCGACCGAACCGTCGACGCGCTGACGGCAGCGCGGAAGCGAAGCGTTTCAGTGTTCCGCTTGGGGCAACGCGCGTGCTAGCGGTCGAGGTCGACACTGCCAGACCATGCGGACCCGCGCGGGCCCTTCGCGTTACCCTACCTTCGAGATGTCCGGTGAGGGGAGGCGTTGAGGATGACGATTCGAACGTGGCGACTGCGAGCGCGTACTGGTTCGCCGCTCTGCCCAGCGCGCAAGAGCTATCACGCGTATCACGCGTGTCTCTCGACTTTGGACTTCGCCGCGCGGATCGGCTTCTGCGCGAACTCATCGTCCCCGAGATGGGCCGGGTCTGGTTGTCCGCCAGCTCTCGTGGCCGGTTGCGTCACTCGCGCTTCGCGACGAGCTGCGCGGGGTCGCGAACGTCAGGGCGTCGAGCATCGCGCGCAGGCTCGGACGCAAGGCAATCGGGTGCAAGCTCGCATGGAGCTCGGGTTACCGCCGGCCTCTTGATCCCAATCGTCCCAGCGCAGCGCGCTCGGTTAGGTAGACGCCAGCGAGCCCAACTGCGGAACTCCCGGAACGGTCAGCGGGACACTTGCTCGGGTGCCGCTTCGAGTTCGGCTTCTGAAGCAACGATCTGCGCTATCGATACGCCGGAGTTCGGGTCGCTAAACTCAACCTCGTAATTTCCGTCTGGGTACACCTCGATGACGTAGCCCATCATCCCGCGCTTCGCATTTTGCTCCACGAATCGATCACTTTGTAGAACGACTCTTGCGTACTCAGCCAGCATCGCTATTTCGTGAATCCAGAAAATGGGGTGTTGAGTTTGATGTTTCCATCGTTTCCGTCCTCAAGGATCATCCAACCTGATTTCATATACGTGACTTTATCTGCGTGGACACCAATCCCACGCACTTCGATCTCGATCGTAATTCGTTGTCCATATTGATCATGGGTACCGAGAGCGTATTTGCCTTCCTGGAAGGCAGCTCTTCCCTGCCCTGAGGCATCAGTTCGCACAGGTGCCCGTACTGAAGCAGTAGTCCGAGTTGCGGGCCATGCGTGGCGTTGATGACAGATAATGCGTCCGCCGCATCGGCCCCGGACGGTTCAACGGGACAGCGAAGGAGATGAGGGACTAAATTAGGTACGAGAGCCGTGCGGCAAGCGCATATCCCACGTCGCGCTGCGGCTTGGGCTTGCTGGCGAGAAAGTCTCCGTTGAATCGATTGTCCACGACACCGTAGACCAACGTAAGAACCGTCCGAAGCGGCAATTCCAACAAAGGCAGCCGTGCAACTTGGTCGTCGAGTCCTTCTCGAAGGTCCGGAGGTCGTCTATCGCCGCCATTGCACCAAGTCTTGCACAGGTTCGCGCAGGGCCGCGATCGCGGGTCAGTATCAAGCCGCAGGTTCCGTCGCTACACGAGCGATAGCTCAGGCTGGATCGCGCTGAACTTCGCGAATAGCTCGACGAGGACTTCGACATCTAGCGCCGCGTAGTTCACCTGCGCGCCCGTGAGCGGACGCCGGGTCCAGTCCGAGATCTGCTGGGTCTTGTCGAGCACCTTGTCAAGCTCGCGGCGGCACACCGCAGCGAGGCTGTGCCCGCCGGCCTGCTTGCCGCGGATCCGGCGGGAGGCAGCGAGAGTGTCGAAGATGTTGGCGATCGCGATGTTCGAGCGCTGGAGCACGGAACGCTCGAACGACGCGTTGTGGATGACCTTGACGATCGACTGAGACTCGAAGATCCGGGCCAGCGGCTCGAGGTCGATCGCGGCGCGAGGATCGATGACCGCATTGTACTCGTCGACGCCGACCTGGATCAGGCAGAGGTCGCGGTCGAACAACGTGGTCTCGACGTCGAGAGCGATGAACTTGCGGGTCGCGAGATCGGCGCAGAGCGCGACCAATTCGGCGTCGGTGGTGATGAGGCGGATCGCGCGGAGGGGTAACGCGGCTTCGACGGCGAGCGGTTGCGGACCGGCCTCGGCCACAGGGAACGACGAGATCACCCGCCGCAGTAGATCGGCGACGCGCGCGGATGGTGCCTCGGCGGCGTCGCCAAGGATGAAGCGGCGCGCGCCGTCGAGATCGAGCAGGTACCGGCCGACCAGCTCGAGCTCGAACCGCGGCGGTAGGGCCGCTTGGAACTTACTGAACCGATAGGGTGGGATCCGCGCGACGATGCGCTGCCACAACTCGGCGTCCTCCCAGAACGACGGGACCGCGAGCGCCTCGATCGCCTTGACCACGGCGGCGTGCGAGACACCGTCGCCCTCGAAGCGCAGCCGGAAGTTGTCGTTGACGACCTTCCAGCCCGTCATCTCGGCGATCGCGTGGCGCAGCGTCTGATTGATCCGGCCACCGGCGTACGTCCACCAGCGAGCCCCATCGTCGGCCATCTGGATGGCGTTGCCCCTCTGGAGCAGCGCGGCGAAGTCCTCGCGGTACAGCTGCAATGCGGCGGCGGCACTGTCGGCGAGGTAGGGGTACTCGGTCGTCTCGCACAGGAGCTTCTTGATGCGCTGGCAGACCTCGAACCCGAGCATCTTGGGGGCGAACCCACCCCATGATGGCTGCTTACCGCGCGGTGCAGGCCGCACGCTCACAGTGCGCGACTTGTGGTCGATCGAATGGACCAGCCATGCGCGACCGCCGAGCAAGAAGCTAGTCATGTCCTCGACGAGGTTGTCGACAAAGCCTTGCTCGAGAGATCCAATGTCCGAGCCGCTCGGACCGATCACCCGGTAGTACTGCGGGCTCGAGAACACGGCGTAGAGCTCGAGGAAGTTCTTCCGCCCGTACTTGCGCTCGGCGGCCTCCCCCATCGACAGGAGGCCACTCGACTCGAACAGGTAGTCGTGCAGGACCATGAAGTCGATCGTCTGATCGAACTCGAATCGTGTGATGCCCGCGAGATCGGGCAGCCGCGACAACTTCTCCCAGGCGAGGTTGCGGGCGATGCCGCCGGCCGCGAGCGTGAACGCGAGCAGCTGATGGACGAGCACCGGCCAGCACCGTTGTTGCGCAGGGGTTGATTCGACCCAGCCCTCGCGCGCGAGCTCGACAAGTGCGACGGCTTGGAGCACGGCCTCGGGGTTGTCGCAGAAGAACGTCGTGTTGGCCGTGCTGTGGGCGCGGCGGCCCGTGCGCCCCATGCGCTGTAGGAACGACGAGACGGTGCCCGGTGCGTTGGCCTGGAACACGTTGTCGAGATCGCCAACGTCGATGCCCAGCTCGAGCGTCGACGTGCAGACGATCGCCGCGCTGCCTCCGCCCTGAAATCGCTCCTCCGCGAGCCGGCGTTCTTCGAGCGATACCGAGCTGTGATGGACGAAAACGTCGGTCCCGCGATCGCGCATCCGATCGGCAACGGTCTCCGTCAACGCGCGGCTCTCGCAGAAGAACAGGCTCTTCTTATCCTTCGCCAGCTCTGCGGCCTTCGTCGCGAGCGTCACGAGCTCCGGGTCAAGCTGGACCGCGATCTGACGCTTTGCAGGATTCTTCGGCGGATCGACAACGACGCCCTCACGCTTTGACGTGCCGCGGATCCATCGAAGGATGACGTCGGGGTTGCCGACGGTGGCGCTCAGCCCGATGCGCTGCACGTCGTGAACGCTGTGATCCGCGATGCGCTCGAGCACGCTCATCAGGTGTGCGCCGCGATCGGTACCGGCGAGCGCATGCACCTCGTCGATGACGACGATTCGTAGGTTCTTGAACAGCGTCGCGGTCGGGACCTTCGTCGACGCGAGCATGACTTCCAGAGACTCCGGCGTCGTCATCAGGAGTTCGCTCGGCTCTTCGATGAACTTCCTGCGTGCCTGCGACTCGACGTCGCCATGCCACAGGAAGCGGCTCAATCCGACCATCTCGGTGTAGAGCCCCAGGCGATCGGACTGGTTGTTGAGCAGTGCCTTGATTGGCGCGAGGTAGATCGCGCCGACTCCCTCCGCCTGATGTTCGACGAGCATCGAGATCGTCGGGAACATCGAGGCCTCGGTCTTGCCGCCAGCAGTGGGCGCGAGAACCACGGCGTTCTTGCCGTCGAGAATCGCGGCGCCGGCTTGTTCCTGCACGGGGCGAAGCGTCGTCCACCCCAGCCGAGCTGCAATGGCCTCCTGCAATCGAGGCACAAACCGACTGAAGACCGACGCGCTCACCTCTGTCGTCCCCCGCACACGAACATCGCCCAGTCGCAACGTATCGCGACCGACCGTTGAGATCCGACACTCCTAGCGGTCATCGCGCACATAACATTTCACTTCGCCAGAAGTCTCGATGCGCACACTGAATGGACACTGGCTTCTGTAGAACTCGAATTGCAGGCAGAACTGGCGAAATTGACGCGGCCCACCGAGAATCCGCGTCGCTTCTTCTTCGTTCACTTGTCCATGTTCCGCGAGGTTTCGAAACACCTCGCGAATTCGTTCCGGCAGCGCCTTTAGCCATTCGACGTCCGTGTCCACATCCACCAGAGCCACGAGCGTAGGGTCGGTCGCTTCATCATCGCCGAACACTGTAAATAGGCTCTCGTCTTCGAGAATGCGCCGTTCTTGTTGGAGCCTTCGGCGCTCGTCATCGAGCAACCGCCATTCAGTCTCCCAAGCAGCCTCGGCGGCTATGCGTCGAGCGTCCAACTGCTCGAGAATTGTCTGTTGCTGCATGATCTGATGCCGTTGTTGAACAAGACGGTCATTTTGCGTCTTGCGCAACGTCGCGTCACGTTCCTCGCCAAGCCATGTTTGGATTTGCTTTGCTTCGAGCTCTGCACTTGCGATTGCCGCGGTCACATCGCCGGCAATGCGAACTGACAGTAATGCGCCAGGCTTGCCGAGCTCGACGTGGTGCTGCTCGGAAGCGCGCAATACGACGCGACTGATTTTATGGTTGTTGATCCAGGTCGCGTTGGTGCTGCCAAGATCCTGCAGGACGAGCCAGCCGTTCGTCCAACTGAGGCGCGCGTGGGCTCGAGAAACGCCGTCGATGTTCTCTGGGACCGGGAATTCGCACGTTCTTGAACGCCCGATTGTCGCCGTGTGGCCGTCCGTGAGCGTGAAGTCTCGGTGGAATCCAGGAGCAATCAGCGTGACGACAGCATGTCCACCAGGTCCTGGTTCTGCCGGTAGCTGATCAGCAACCGCCCGGACGGCAGGCGGTTTCGATTGAATCCCAACCCCAGCACAGGGGGCAACCAGCTGGGCGTTCTGAGTTTTGCATGTCAGATCGATTCGTACCCCGATGCCGTGAAGCGCCACGGATTGCGTCTTCTCGAAGGGCAATCGAAGCTGGGACGTTGGTTGCCCCCCGAAGATCAGGCTACCGTTGCTCACGTCAACAATGAAGAGCGACGGGCCTTTCGCAATCACTTCGGCATAAACGGGAAGCCCCGCAACTGGGACCACAATTTGGCAAGCCGGGTCCGATCCAATGCGAAGCCGGAAGCCGACTTCGGAGAAGCTCGAGTGCTGAACTACTCCATTCGGGAGATGCACGGCGACCAGAAGCTTAGCGGCGCGATCCATCACCTAGCCCCTTGCCCGTCCCGCCGACGTTGACGATCGCGGCTAGAGCGTCAGTCGCATGCTGCCGGTCGCTCACCATACTTGTTCCGTGGGAACGAACGCCTCGTCGTCGTCGTCAGACGCAGCTCCACCAGGCTGGGCTGCCATCGAGCGTCCCGCCACCGCGGACACTTCTTCCGGGCTCATTGTCGCGGTGAACTTGTCCATCGCGAAGCCGTACGCGTCGTCCGGGATGTAGTCGTCGTTCTCGTCGACAAGGTCCATAACGTGGACAAGCTCGCGCAGGAACTGCCGGGGTACGACTCCGACATCGCCGCGGAATCCTTCGGACACCTTCGCCACGAGACGATCGATGAACCCGTCAGAGACGCGAGTGAGCACGCGCTGACGATTCGGCATCGGATAGAGCTCGCGTAGTCGCAGCGCCACAGCCTTTAGACGAGCGGCGTCGAACGGCTTCAGCTGGAGCTGCGGCTGCCGGAGGCTCGCGAACTTGCCGTCCTCTAGAAATCGGATCCGGTCGTGTAGCGGTGCCAGGCCAGCGACGCCTTTGCGATTGTCGAAGAAGTCGGGCGTGCCCGTGAAGATCCACAGCAGGCCCGGGTAGTCGCCCGACGCATCGCTGATCTGGCGGATCCCATTGAGCGACTTGTGCCGACTGTCGGTCCGCATGCGAAGGATCGTCTCGGCTTCGTCGATGACGATCAGCATGCCGTTGTACTTGGCGGCCTTGGCGATCGCGAGGATGCCTCGCAGGTAGGCGAGCGCGTCGGCGCTGCCGATATCGCCCTTGATATCGGCGCGGCGCTTCACCGATGCAGCGATGTTCTCGCTCCCCGATAGCCACGAGACGAGTGACGCGGCGTCGGCGAGCTCGCCTTGCTGCTTGAGATCGAAGATCGTCTGGATTACCCGGACGAAGTCCGCGGGCGCCTTCCCGCCGGTGAGGGTCGCGAGCTCCTCCTTCACCTTGCCGCGTACTTGCTGATCGAAGTCGGCGGCGTTCGCGTCGGATCCGCGCTCGATCAGTCCGTCCTCGATGCGGCCGATCCAGCGATCGAGGATGTCGCCGAGCGCGCCGCGCGGGCAGGTCAGCGTCGAGAGCTCCGAGACGACCTTGCGATAGACTTCCTCGAACCGATGGAATCGGAGGTCGTTGTCGGACACGACGACGAAGCTGGTGACGAAGTTCTTGGCCTGCGCTTCGGCGATCGCGAGGCGCGCGATGAATGTCTTGCCGCAGCCGTAGCCGCCGCGCAGGAACTTGATGCTGCCGTTGCCCTCCTGGACGAGCTCGAGCTGCCGACGAAGCTCGTCGCGTGGCTTGTCGACGCCCACGGCGAACGCGTCCAGTCCTCGCTCGGGCACCAAGCCGGTGCGGAGCTGGTTGAAGATGTGCTTGGCGTCGCTCTGCGTCAGCATTACTGATCTCCTCGCACGTAGCACTTGGTTCCGCTGGAAACGTCGATTCGAACCGCGAACGGCACCTTGTGGCGGAAGTCGTCGAGGTGGAGGCTGAAGTTGCGAAACTGACGCGCGCCGCCGAGCAGGCGCGTCGCTTCCTGCTCGTTGATCGATCCGTGATCGGCGAGATGGCGAAACACATCGCGAACGCCATCGGGAAGAATTGCCAACCACTCCGGTGCGCTCGCGATCGGGGCGACCGCGACGACCGCCGCGCGGGTGCGGAGGACGACCTGGAATCGTTCGTCGGTGGTCTTCGGCGCAACCGCCGCGCTTCGCGTCGCGTGTCGTAAGCGAACGGGTACGCGATCCTCGGCGTCGCCCGACAGCCGGAACAACACTTCGAACGCTTGCCCCACCGTGGCGATCACGCACCCTTCACTGAGGCGCGCATCCGGCGCATCGCACAGCTCGACCTGAACGTCGCTTCCGTCCGCACCTTCCAAGGCGAGCTCCAGCTCGGCGCTGCCGCCATAAGAGAGGCTCGTCTGTGCGGCCGGGACGACCTTGGCGTACAGGCGGTGCATCCCGGCCACCGGCCGTCCGGCACGCAACTCGATGACGTAACCGACCGTGTCCCCACCTGCGGCGTGGCGATGTCGGATCGTGATCACCGGGATGACGCGTTCCTGGAGGCTATTGCCTCCATGGACGAAGTCCTTCACACGCTCGCCCCGATCGAACGGTGCGGTCGTCTCGGGGAAGGCGACGAAGAATGGATCGCCTTCGTACCCGAGCTCCTGCGAGGAGACGGTGACCTCGCCGGTCTGATCGCGCCGTTGTTCTGAGAGCACGTGACGCCGCTGCGGATCGGTCAGCTTGCCGTGGACGATCGCCTCGCGCGTGAGCTCGTCGTGCAGGAGGTAGCCGTGGTCGGCGGTGATGACGAACCGCTTGACGCCGGCCTCGTAGAGCAACCGCCACGCGGCGCGCAGGTTCTGGAGCTCGCGCTCGAACACCGCGAGGCCGACGCCCTTCTCGCCCGCCTTATCGATGCCCTCGCAATGGACGACCACGAGTTTGGCTCGCGCGATCGTCTGACGAAGGCTCGTCGCACTGCGGTCGATTACTTCCTCGAGTGACAAGCTCGGACAGGTCGCACCACCGACGCGTTCATGGATCGCGCGATGACGACTTTTCGGACTATCGACGCGAACCGTACCCGCGCGGAATCCGAGGATCTTGCCGTCTTTCTCGTCGACGACGAGCTTACCGGACCGCACCAGTGGCGCGAGCACGTTCATTCCCACCTCGGTGACCGTCGGGAGCTCGGCGAAGCGCGCCTTGACGACGACATCCGCAGTCTTGCTTTCGGCGATGCTCGCGGCGAGCTGCGCCCCCATCTCGAAGCGCAGCGCGTCGACCATGAAGTACGCGGTCAGCTCGTCATTCGCCGCCGGCACGACGACATCGTCGAAGATCGTGCGTTGCTGGAGTGCCGCGCCGGACAGGAAGCCCTCCGCGCGGCACAGACCGTTGAAGTAGGCTGCGATCGGATCTGCCCACCCTCGATACACGGTGCGGAGCTGGTCGAGGCGTTCTCGTAGGATGCTCGTTTCCTCGATCTCGAGGTGTGCGAGCTGATGACGCGCCTGTTCGAGGCGACGGTGTGCGGCGTCGACCTCGAAGCCTGCCGTGGAGTACCGCTCGATCGCCTCGACGAGCGTCTTGGCACCGTCGAGAAGGCCCTGGTGTTCGACCACCATGCGACCGAGCTGCGCGGCGAGCATCACGAGGCTCCACGCGATCTGGCGTCCGCGAACGAGCTGCGGCCAGAAGCTATTGCTCGCGGTCCGATCGATCGTGAAGTCGTAGGCAAGCTGGAATCGCGCGCTGCCGAGCGCGTCGAGAGCCGCAGCAAGAACAATCCGATCTTCGAACCGGAACGTGTCGATCTTCCCGAGATCGGCGGCGGTCGCCTCGCGGACCTCGTTCTCGAGTTGGACCTCGATCTCATCGGCGATCCGCGCGTAGGTCACTGCGTGCCGCTCGCGAAGATGACTCGCGAGCTTCTGGCACGCGGTCACGACCGGTCGCGGTAGGTGCTTTAGCGCCAGGAGCCAGTCATCGACTGCGAGTCGTCGAAGGTCGTGAACGAACTCGACGCACATCGACCAGCCCGCGATCTGGAACGCGAGCTCCGTGGCCTGTTCCGTCGCGCTCTGCGAGGGCGCGTTTGCATCGCCCCATCTCGCGTACCAGGCCTCGTCGACCCCGAGCGTGATCGCAGCCCGGCGACGCACCGCGCGAGCGACCTCGGGTTGATCGAGCTGGAGAGCGAGATGCCCTCCGGACGCCAACGCATCGAACAGCGCTTCGGGGCCGAGCGCTCCCAGGTCCGGCCCGTCATCGTTCTGCGCATCGTTCTCGAGTCCGGCGAGCCAGGTGTCGGCGTGCTCGACGCTCACGTCGTCTCGCTCCAGAAAGCGATCGATCACCCCCGGTGTCGCCCGGCCGATCGCGGCTTCGCGGATCACGGTCGGCAGGGCGCGGCGATAGCGCCGGCCTGCTCGGTACAGCTCGAACAGTGGCGTCTCGGCGATCGTTTCCTCGGTGTGCCCGGGGACGTGGACGATCAGTGGTGTCATGCCCACGCCGTCCTCGAGGTCCTCGAGACCGAGCAGCAGCTCGAGGTAGCTTCCGCGAAAGCGGCGCACCGGAAACGGGAACGACTTGGCGTCAGCACGGCGGCCGAGCTCGTCGGCGAAGTCCGTGTAGGTGCCCTCCTTATCGAGCCACACGAGAATGCCGTGCTGGCGCGCCTGCTCGCGCAGGTCGGCTTCGAGGTTCGCGGAGACCGGACCGGGCTCGGTCATGATTCGTCACCTTCTTCGGGACTCGCGGTCAGCCGCAACACACGCTCGGCGTCCTCGCGCTCGCGCGTCAGCTCGATCTGCAGCTCGGCCTCGGTCGGCAGGTAGTGAAGATAGGTCGCCGCGACGATCTGATCGTTGTCCTCCGGCAGCGTGATCTTCACCATCGCGGCGTTTTGCTCCGAGCACAGAACGATGCCGACCGTCTTGGCCTCGTGCGCGACGCGCTGCGTGCGATCGAAATAGTTCACGTACATCTGCATCTGGCCGAGGTCCTGGTGCGTCAGCTTGCCGAGCTTGAGATCGACCAGGACGAAGCAACGCAGCAGCCGGTTGTAGAATACGAGATCGACGTAGAAGTGATCGCCGTCCACGGTCAGGCGCTTCTGTCGGCCGACGAAACAGAAGCCCTTACCCATCTCGAGCAGGAACGCCTCGAGCCGATCGATGATCGCCTGCTCGATGTCGCGCTCGTGGAAGACCTTGCGGTCACCGAGATCGAGGAACTCGAGCACGAACGGATCCTTGATCACGTCGGATGGCTTCGCGACCTCTTGGCCGTGTCGGGCGAGCGCTCGTACCTCCTCCGGTGCCCGGTTCTTGGTCAGGCGGTCGAACAAGAGCGCGCCGATCTGGCGTTCGAGCTCGCGCACCGACCAGCACTCGCGCGCGGCCTCGATCTCGTAGAACGCTCGCGCCTCCGGGCGGGTAACGCGAATCAGCACCACGTAGTGCGACCACGCGAGCGCCGCCGAGAAGAGAGCCTGACGTCCGACCAATTCGCTCGACGGTGTCGAGCGAATCGAGCCATCGTCCAATTCGCTCGACAGTGTCGAGCGAATCTCTGGGAGCGCCGAACCCTCTGAAAATGCTAGATAAAACTGCCGCATCTTCCGCAGGTTCGGGACGCTGAACCCCTTGCCGAAGCCGGCTCGCAATCGGGTCGAGACTAGCTCGAGAAGCTCGTCGCCGTAGCCGGCACGTTGCTCGCCGGCCTGCTCGACCTCGACGATCTCGCGACCGACCAGCCAGTAGGCCTGGACCATCGCGGTGTTGATCGTGCGAGCGACCTGGCCTCGCGCCTGTTCGAGGATGCTCGCGATCCGCGAGTAGAGCTGTTCGTCGCTCATGCGGTCAGTTCCACGTCCGCATCGACGTCGAGTTCGAACTCGCCTTGCGGCTCGTCATCGCTGGCCTCGCCGGCCCTCGCAAGTTTGCGCTGACGCCGCAGGTGTTCCTTGGTCACGAGTGCCTCGACCTCGTCGGCATGATCGGCCTCGAACGCAGCGCGGGCCGCATCGGAGTCGACCTCGTCGAGTGTGAAGTCGGGGCGGATCTCGTCCTGCAACCGCAGCTCCCACTGATACGCCCTGGCCGGGTGGTACTTCCAGAAGATGCCGTGGGCGACGGCGAGGCTGGGATCGATCTTGCACTTCGCGTCGACGCGATCGGGAAAGTAACGCTTCGCAAGATGCGCCCAGTCGTAGTCCTTCTTACCCTCAGCGTTCGCGAGCTCGCGCCACCATTTCTTGGGATCCTTCCACTGCGGCTCGAGCAGTGGCCACAGCGCGGCGGCGTTGATCATCACGCCGTCGTCGAGATGCGGCTCGTAGCGTGCGTCGACCTGGCGCGGCGTGGTCTTGCTGTCGGACGGCGGTCCGTTCTCCGCGCACTGCTCAACGTTGACGATGAACTCGTTCAGTTCCTCGAGCCACTTCGCGACGTCGCCGAGCCGTTTCTCCGCCGCCTTCGCGGACTTCTTATCAGCTCCGTCGCGGGTCGCGCGCAGGTCGCTCCGCTCGCCGTCGAGACGCTTCTTCGCCGGATACAGGTGCTCGGCCAGCAGGTCGTTGAGCGTCGTGGCTGTCCAGCGATGGATCGAGACGTAGGCGACGAAGCTCTTCTTTGACGAGGACAGCGGGAAGTAGATCGGCCGGTTCTCGTACATCTTGCGATGGACGTCGGGGAAGAAGCGTTCTCGGAGGTAGCTCTTCAGGGTGCGCTTGTCGTCGATAGCCACACCATGGGTGCTCCAGCTCGCAAGAATGGGAGCCGCGGATTCACGCCCAAGACTGTCGTCATCTGCTGCGTCAGATAGAAACAGAAACCCGTGTCGAAGGGCAGCATTCAGCGCTACGTCAAGGAGGCCATTGCCATTGGCATCGAAGCGTCCGATCGAGACACCAACGGCAAAGCTCAGATGATCGCTTGGCAGCTCATTGACTTGCTCGGGTGTGTAGACGGGAATCTCTCCACCTTGTGGACGGTCTATCGCGGACTGAGCCCATACCTGGACGCACTCCCAACTAGACGGCCCAGGCTGCCGAAATTCGACTGACGGTTCCCTATGGGACTCCGACGTCGAAAACTCTGCGTCGATCAGCGCGTACACAGCGGCAGCTCCTTCGACGTCAATCAGAGGGAGCCGCTCTACGTCGCCGACCGTGAAGTCGATGGTCGGGTTTAGCGCCTGCATGACCGCCCTGGTACGGGACGAGTTCATCGATGCCAAGACTTGCGCGATGTCCGTGGGAAACACCGACCGACCCTTATCTCCAAAGATTCCTGGATATCTGTGCGCCCGGGCTCGGAAGTCGCTGCCTGTCGTTGTGAAGGCGATACCCCGAAGAAAATACCACTCCTCATTCTGGGGTCGTGCTGCTGGCTTTCCGTCCACCAGGAGGGTCTTGATCCCTAGCCCATTGAAGCGCCAATCAATCACCAGAGAGAGTGGCTCGATCCATGCGCGCCCTTCCCCTCCTTTCAAGAACGCATACCAACCGTGACGGTCGATGCCGGGAGCGCCGGCTGCCAAGAGCCCATGCGGCAACTCCCACGGCAGCCTTAGGACACGTGTGTTGTTGCCCGTACAGAGGCCCTGGCGAACTGATGCGAGTTGTCCGAGCTTCGGGGCATCCCGGTATGCAGCAAGTTCTTCCACCGTCCACCAGTAGACGAGTGGCGAGGTTTCGATGGCGCGCAGCGAAGCGGCTGAGAACCTGGATCTCCCGACCTGGCACAGCATCGCCGCGCGTTTCCGCTTGGTCCGCTCGCTGTCGCGCGTCTTGTCGTCGAGTCGGGTCGGTTGCATCGCAACGCTGTAGGAGGCACTGGGCCGTGCGCTGCCGAAGATGCTCATCACGGCGGCGACCACCTCGTCGGGCACCTCGTCGAACGCGCCGCGATCGACGTCACCGAGCATGCGGAGATCGTAGGTCTCGAGCAGCCACTCGCGCAGCGCGCTGAACTGCTTGATGAACATCCAGTTGCGCATGGTCAGCAGCGACGACGCCCCACCCGGCTTGACCAGCTGCAGGCCGCGCTCGAGGAACGCTGCGTACAGGTCCGCCTTGCCGCGCGGATAGTGGCGCTCGACGTACGCCTTGTCGGCCATCTTGCTGGTGCCCTGATAGGGCGGGTTACCGATCACCAGATCGTACTGGCCCTCGCGCACCATCCGCACGAACCGGACGCCGGCGGCGAGCTGCTCGCCGCGCAGCCGCAAGCCGAGGTCGGCGCCGCCCGTGTGATGGTCGAGAAAACCCTCCAGACGAGCCAGCACCGTCGCCTTCGCATGTTCTGCGGTGATCCGCTTGCGACGGCGTGGACCAAAACCCTCGAACAACGTGCCCTGATCCGCCACCGGCTGGGACAGCTGGTCGTCCCACGCGGCGATCGCGGTGTCGATCTCGGCGTCGACCTTGAGCAACGTGCCGAGATGATCTGCACCGGCGAGCGCCGCGAGGATCTGCCCGGTCAACATTGGCGGAATTCCCGTCTCGCGCTCGATCGCATCACACAGCGCGACACGTGCTGGGTCATCGTCGGCGAGCGCCGCCAGGCTCAGGTTCGGTGCGACGAGGTTCAGCGCGCGCGGCTCGGCGGTGGCGCAGAGTTGCCGCGCTTTCAGGATCAGCGCCGAGGCCGCGATCTGCACCGCGCGCGGATCGATGTCGATGCCGTGCAGGTTGTTCTCGAGGATCGACTCGATGATCTCGCGATCACTCCACGACGCGCCACGGTGCCGCGCCTCTTCCTGGTGGAGAAAGAACAGGAGCTCGCACGCGATCACGAGGAAGTGCCCCGAGCCGCACGCCGGGTCGAGCAGCTTCAACGTCCGGACGCTGGCGGGCGCGCTGGCCACTGCGTCGTTGGGCATCGGCTGCGGGACCCAGTACTTCCAGCGCTCCTCAAGACCCGGCTCGATCGGCATCAGCGCGTCGAGCGCAACCTCGCCGGCCTCGCGCTTCGCGCGCCACGCTATGCGTCGTGCTTCCAGCCGGTCGAGTACTCCGTCACGCTCGACGTCCGCGGTCCATCCGTGTTTGCGGCACATCGCCAGCCACATCTGGCCGAGGCTGTTGTGGAGCAACCACTCGACCATATAACGCTCGGTGAACATCTGCGTCTTCGAGGCGATCTCGTGGTTCTCGAGCTTCTTGCTCGCGGCGAGCTTGGCGTCGAGTGCCTCGCGTTCGGGATCGTTCCAGTACTGATAGATCCAGCCGAGGGTGGTGTCGTCGGTCCACACCGAGGCGAGCTCGTCGTCGTCGAGCGCGGTGATCACCGCGCGCAGCGTCGAGGCGGGCACGGGCACGAGGGAGGTCATGCGCACGGGGCCGTAGAGGCCGGGGAGATCGAGCGCGAGCTCGTCGAACACGAGCTGCAGCAGCGTCGCGTAGCCTTCGGTTTCGTTGCTAGGACCGGGGCGCACCAGCTCGGGGGCAGCTTCGCGGAAGTCTTTGTAGCCCTTGCTCTCCCAGCCGCCGGTCACGATCTTGTCGTTGCGTAGCCCGGTGGCCTCGAGCAGCCGAAGGTAGACGATCCGCTGGAGCAGCGTTGCGGCGGCATCCTTGATGACGTCGACGCGCAGCCGAGCACCGGAATCGCCCTTGCCGCTCGCGCGCGCCTGTTCGTCGATCCAGCCCTCGAGGCGCGCGCGTCGCACGCGACTTGCCTCATCGAGCGAGGCCTTGGTCGCGTCGATCGACAGCCGGTACGCGCGCTCGGTGGCCTCGCCGAGGTCATCGATCAGTCGCTTGCGCAGCTCGCGGATGGTCCGCGACAGCGCCCGCTTGCCCTCGCTCGTCATCGTCATGACGTCGTCATCTCCCGGACTTTGAGACGTGAACGTGGTTCTCGATCACGTCTCTTGGCGTAGATAAATGATTGAAGTTATGCATGATGCGCCATAGTTATGGTCGCCGTTCATAAGAAAGGAACAAAAGTATGAACGGAGTCATTTCTTCGGCGACCAGACGTAGTGAGCCCCGCGACGGTTGCCCGTGAGCACGAGCGAGGGGTGGGCCAACGCGACCCGGGAGAGCAACCGGCTCGCCTGCGCACTCGAGATCCGGCACAGCTCCGCGGCATCACGTCGCGTGATCTGCCCGTGCTTCCGCGCGTACTGCAGCACCATTTGCTCCTGCTGCAGCGGTTCGAAGCCGCGGGTGCGCACGTAGCCCGAGCGATCACCGAGCACGCGATACATCTCGGCTGACAGGTGATAGGTCCGTCCCCGGTGTCCGCCCCGTGCCTCCAGCATGCCGGCCTCGACCAAGCGTGCGACCACGGTCCTCGCCCGTTCGACGTCCGATTGGATCGCACGTGCACCATCCTCGATCGAGATCGTCTTGAGATCCCCGCACGTCCGGAGCACGAGCAGGTCGACAAGGTCCCAGGCCCGTCCGGCACGTCCCGCCGCGACCATCCGGCGCACCAACTCGAGGTTTGCCGTGCCTCCTGACATCGTGACCGAGACCGATCGCTCGGTCGCGTCATAACGTGGCGGCGAGCGTCCGTACCTGAGCTGCCCGTAGAAGATCAGATCCACCCCGCGCCCCGTCCGCTCCACGATGCCGGCGCGCTTGAACGCATCCGCGAGCAGCGGATTGCGAGGACGCGGTGGCGTGACGAGGAGGTTGTCGAGTCGCACGCCCTCGGGCAGGCCGCCCGGGCTGTCGATCCGGATCCCTTCCTCGTTCCACTGGACGTGGATCGCGCCGAGCTGGGCATAGTCGCGGTGGGTCATCGCGTTGGCGAGCGCCTCGCGAAACGCATCGGGATCGAAGTCCGGAATCTCGGTGCGGAACAGATCGACCAGCTCGGTGCTGCGGTTACGTGCGCGGAACCGTTCACCGAGCTCCTCGAACGTGCGCAGCAGCGGGCGACGGCTGAACTCGTTCTCCAGCACCCGCTGGGCGTCGAGGACCTGCCATCCGATCTCGTGGGTCGGGATCAGGCGGCGCAGGGAGTCCTCGCGACCGAACAGCAACAACGCGAGCCTCCGCAGCTTGCCGCCCGTGTCGAGGCCCCCGATCGCGTGACAGAGGTCCTCGTTTGATAGCTCGATCAAGGCCCGATCGCCTCGCCCGCCACTCTCGCGAACGAACCGACGGAACCGCTCGATCTCGAGCGGATCCAGATCGTTCCACGTCCCCGCAGTCACGAGCGCGGCCGAGGGATCCTGGCTGGTGCCGTAGCTGCCGTGCTCGAACACGAAGAAGGGATTGCACGCAGGCTTGCCATCGCCGCCGAGCACCCGACGAAGGTAAGTCCCCTTCGACGTCGCAGTCGGAATCGCCGCCACCGAAACCTCGATCCGGAGGATCGGCATGCCCGCGTGCTCGACCACCTCGGCGCGTACGCCGAGCGCCGGCCGGGTACTGTTCGAGACGAGTGCTTCGATCCGGCGCGAGTCCGTGGTGTCGCCGTGCCTCGGGCGGGCGCCGTAGATCTTGTGGTCGTCACCGACGCCAATCAGGAGCGTGCCACCTGCGCGATTGGCGAGACACACGACCGCCTCGACGAGCTCGCCATCGTTGACCTCGCGCTTGAACTCGACCTCGAGGGTCTCGCCTCCGGCGATCAGATCAGCAAGCGCGATCATCATGGGGCTCGATGGAATTCCGTGGTGAGGTGGGTAAGGTCCTGCCCGCGGTGGCCTGGCGCTTCGAGGCGCGCACGCACCTCGGGCGTGATCGCCGGAGCGATGCTGACGTTCTCGATCGACCAGTCGGCGTACCGCCGATGGGAGGCCATGAATCGAGCAACGTGCCCGTCGAGGACAACGATGTCGCTGAGCTGCTTGAGCTCGGCCTGAAGTCCGTAAAAGCCCCAGGTCATCGGGAGATAAAACCTTTTATCCCCCGCCGTGACGCGTCGTAGATCGCTGTAAAATAACAATAAATCACCCTAGACCAGCCTGATCTTGGCACCCAGCGCGAGCTCGACAACCGCCCTCGAGCGAAGGTCGCCCAGGGCGCGGTCGAGCTCGTCGACGTTGCCGATCTCACGCCCGGCCAGGTTGATCGTGAGCTTGCGGATGACCGGTTGGTCACCTTCGCTGAGGATCGCGTCGAGGCGCTCGTTGGCGTCCTGCTCGGCGAGGGGCAGGGCACGCTCGAAGCCATCGCGGAGCTGCTCGAGCGCGGGCGAGATCGCCGTGTCGTCGGTGGTGACCAGCGCCTCGGAGACCGGCCGCAGCACGTGGTGGCTCTGATCCGCGGTAAGCGTGGCGAAGCCATCGCGCCGCTTGACGCGCTGGCGCGCGGCGTCGGTGGCCTCCTGCTGCGCGCTCAGCATGGCGCGCCGGGTCTCGCGATACGCTTCGATGATGATCGCCGTGTCGCTGTCCATCGCGGCGATGCCGCGCCATGGGCACTCACCGGCGAGTTGATCAGTGATCCGCGCGCCCGATGCGACGACCTCGGCACTCACCCTTCCTACGCCTTGCAGCTGCGCAAGCTGGTAGCACGCGACCTCATCGGCCTTAAGAACCGCGTCGAGCGCGGGTGATGTCAGCTCGGCGGCGTAGATCGCCAATCGACCGAGACCATCGTTGAGCGCGTCGAGCTGACGCGAGACCTCGCGCACCGTGGGCTCGGTCTGGCGGATGAGCTTGTAGCAGCCAATGAGCGCGCCCTCGAGTGCGGTCAGCGCAGCCGGTGGGGGCCGATTGCCCGGCAGCTTGCGCAGCTGCTCGAACACCTCGCGCAGCCGCGCCATCTGCATCGGGAAGTGGACGCTCACCGCCTCGGCGATCGCGTTGTTCTCGCGGTCGAGCTCCTCCCCCAGCCGGTCTTTGAAGAACTTACAGATTCGTGCGCGGCCCTTGAGGCCGACGGTGTCTTCGCCGACCGGGTAGATGCTCGCGTTCTTGAAGCCGCGCTCCTTCTCGAGGACATCGCGGACGCCGGCATCGCGCGCGGCCGAGATTTGATCGCCGGCTTCGGACTGGATGCGGACCTTGCTCCCGCGCAGGAGACCGGCGATGCACGCGCGCACGACCTCGGGCGCGTAGCCGTACGGCGGACCGCCGAAGTGCGCGTAGAGGGATGCCCCGGTGGCGCCGCCCTCGGACGTGATGTGCTCGAGCATGCGGCGCGGCACCACGCCGTTGCAGGTCGGCACGAAGCGACCGTTCTCGAGCTCGAGCAATCCCAGCTCTTCGAGGAACTTCGGCGACGGTGCGTTCAACTCGGGTTCGATAAGCTGCATGACCTCAGCGTTGGAGACGCGCGTCGCGACGAAGTGCGGGAACAGATCGCGCAGCACGCGCTCGGAGGCCCTCGACAGAACCTGGCTCGCGGTCGCACCGACCTCGCGTGGCTCGGTCTGCTTCCCGCGGAAGTACATCCGACCCGCGAGCCACGCCGCGTCGACGGTGCGGCGCAAGCGAATCACGAGATCGTCGCGCCGATCCTTCTCTTCGAGTAGCAGGCGACGCCGCTCGGATTGCAGCGAATCGCTGCGCCCCTCGTAGCGCTTGACCATGCCAGCCGACCTGCCGAGATCCGCGGCGGCGTCCTCGAGCTCCACGGTGTCACCGACCACCCACACGAGCCGGTTCGCGAAACCTGACTCGCCGGAGCGGTTGACCCAGCCGATCGGGTCGCGTTCGTCGGCGCTCGACAAGAAGCGAAAGTCGACCGGGATCGCGGCTGGATCGCGCGGGTCGTCGAGGTGGACATCGTCGGCGCGACGCCCGTCGGAGAACAGCGCGAGCCACGGAAACGGCCGACCGTCGAGCTTGGGGCGCTCAGGTTCGGCGACCAAGTGGCGGAGCGCTTCCTGGATCAGCTCGCCACGTTGTTCGCGCGGTATGTTGATGTCGCGGCGCTCACGCTCCCACTCTTCGCCAGACGACGACTGGATCTTGTAGCCGGTCTTCTCGGAGTAGCCGAGCAGGTTGGCGCGGCGCAGTTCTTCGAGAGCATCGAGGACCGCACTCTGATGGCTGCCGCGGTCGAGCCGATCGTAGAGGCACGCCGCGACGAGCTTGGCATCGGTTGCGACGCGCTCCTGGATCAGCTCGAGCAGCGCCACGGCGCGGGCCGCACGCGCAGCGAGCTCAAGCCCGTGCGTGACGCAGTGCTGGAGGATCCGCGCCATGCTCGCCTGGATATCGGAGTCGAGCGCGGTGTGCTGGACCTCGTAGATCTGGTCGAGCGTGATCAGGGTGCCGACGTCGCGATCCGCGAGTTGCTGGCCACGAAACAGCTCGCCGAGGAGCTGAAGCAGACCGCGAATCGCCTGATCGTCCCCCTGGCTGCGGCTCGAGCGCGTGCGGATCGCGCTGGTGATCTGGAGGACGAGATCGATGTGGCCCGGCAGCAGCGGGTAGACGTCGACAAAATCGTCCTCGGTGATGCTCTCGCAGTCGTACGCGAAAAGGCGGAGGTCGTTGCGGTGCTTCTGGAACAGCGCTCGTAGCTGCGTCGAACCCGCCTCGGTCTTGCCGAGTAGGCGCTTGTGGACGACGTCGCGGATGTTCGTGACGGCGAGGTGGACGCGGAGCTTCTCGGGAAAGCGGTCCTTCATCTTGCCGAGGACGCTGACGTCGCCACCTTCCTCGAGCTTCTCTTGCCCGGTGACGAGCAACCACACCTTGCCCTTGTGACGCTGGCCGAGGTCGGACACGAACGACTGGAGCTTGAGCATCCGGCCGGTGTCCTGGTGGACGTACTGGGAGACCTCGTCGATCACGATGAACAACGTGGCCTTCGCCGCGCGGAACCGCAGCATGTCGGCGATTGCGCGGCTCGCTTCTTCGACAGAGGCCGAGTACGCGAACGTACCAGCACGGCCGTTCAGCCACGCCATCGGATCGAGATACCGATCGGGGAACTGCTTCGCCATCACCTGAGAAAAGTCGTCGTCGGCCATCGCCTGTTTGCAGGCCTCAATCCACGGCCGCTTGAGCGTTGTCGCCGCGAGCGTCTCGAATGTCTTCCAGTGACCGTCGCGCTCGAGCTTCAGCTCCATGTCCGCCACGTGCGGGTCAGAGCAATATCCGAGGCGCTGCTGGATCATTCGAACGGCAGCGGTGTGGATATGCTCGTTATCACGCGCCACACCACCGATATCGAAGACAACGGCAATCGGGTCGATCTTCGCGCGGAGTCGTTTGAACGATGCCTGTAACTCGGCCGCTTTCGGCGAGGTATCCCGTGCGAGCAACGCTTCGGATAACGAACGCTTGTTTGGCAGCGCGATCCCATCGAGTGCGAGACCAAGCAACTTCGCAAAGCTAGACTTGCCCGATCCGTAGAAACCGGAGATCCAGGAAGCAGGAAGCTCGGGTCCACCGGGCTTGTCCAGCTCTGTCGAGATGCCGTCGAGTAGTCGAACGTACTGCTCGTGGATCCCATTCGGGACGCGCTTATGATGCGGATGCTTGTCGTCGTAGCCGCCGGTAATGATGTACTCGGACACCTCCTCCGCCAACTTCACCGGGCTCTGCTCGTGAAAGTAGACGACTGGCGGGATGTCGCGGGTGACGTTGGACTCGAACAGCGTGCGGAGCTTCATGGGTAAATCCGTGGGCGGTAGTCGCGATCGGGCGCGAGCTCGCCCATGAAGGACAACCCGGCGTCGCCCTTACGATCGCCAGGATAGAGCAGCACGACCGGCACGTTGCGCGTGCGGCCGTCGAGGTGCTTGAGCAACGCCGACACTCGGAAGAATGGATAGAGCGCACCTGCGCGACCGATGAAGACGACCGTGCGCTCGGCCTTGTCAGGGTTGGCGTCGGCGAACTCGGTGATCTCCTGCGAGACATCGGCGGCGATCCCCTCGGGGCCGTCGAGCTCGCGCCCGAGCTTGCCGCGGAGGTAGTTGATGCCGCGCTCGGGCGACACGGCCGCCGCGCCGCGCTCGGCTTCGATGAGCCTCTCGACGATGTCCGGCCCCATCGCGCGAATGCGGCGGAGCAGGAGCGTGTGGAGCGAGATCGACTTCACGACCCAGCCCCCGGACTTCAGCTCGCCGATCGTGCGCTGGACGTGCTCGCGGAGCTTGAACTCGTCGACTGGATCGTACGGCACGAGGGCATACCGGTAGTTTCGCATCGTGCTGATGCGAGGACCGTCTTTGTTAACCAAGTCCGCTCGAAGAGCCACGAACGCTTCTTCGAGCTGCGTACGGGGGACGGTCACGACGGCGTCCCCGACAACAGCTCAGCGCGAGCCCATGCTGCAAGATCGGTATATCGCCACTCGATCTCGTGAGCGTCACCGACTTGCCGAAAGTCGATGGACGACAACGCGCGAAATCGATCGGCAAGGTGTCCGCCCATGAGCCCGATCGACGCCAGGTAGGGATTTTTCACGAAGCTTCCACGGAACTGCACCGTGCGAAGCAGGTAGAGCAAATACGCGAGTGCGCCGTCGGGCACGCGGGGCGCGATCGCTGCGCGTGGGTCGCGCTTACCCCCGAGCAGGCCTGCAGCCAGCGCGCATGACATGAGCCGCGAAGCGAATTGAATCTGCGTTTTCAACGCCCAACGCTCGGGGCCGTGCTCGGTGGCCCACTGGACCACGGTCTGCCGGCTCACGTCGCCTCGCAGTGCGTCACGTCGCTCGACGAGGAATTCGCCCGTAAATTTGCGGTAGAGCGGATCGGTGAGTTGGACGTGAAAGTGACAAACGAGCCGACGAATCTCGGGGGGCATCGACCGCCACGTCGAGAGCACCCACAACGCATCGGGGTAAGCGTCGAAGCGGACGCGCATGTTCGACAACAATTCGGTCGTCCATGCTTCGCTCTTGGTGCCGAACCACGACTGACCGAACGCGTTGAGCGCGCTATCACGCGGACGTTCGGGATCGACGTGCGTCCAATAGCCGCGCGACTCCTCGATGCACAATGAGCAGCGAAGTAAGCGCGAGTGTGGCTCGGTCGCCTCGGAAACGTCGCCCACGATTCGAGCAGCTCCTGGCGCCTCGGCAGTGACCAGGTCCATCAGCGCTCGACCTTGAAGTGCGGAGCAGGATAGCGATCGCTCCTCGGGGACATCGCTGCGGCGAGCATCCGCGCCATGCTGAGTTGGTCTGTCGGCGGATCGCCTTTCAATCTACGGCCGACCGAAGATCCGGCGACAACTGGCGTCGCGAGCGAGGCGACGAACTCGACGAACGCGCTGGAGCTCCAGGGCTTGGTCGTTGCGCTGAGTTTCGGAAGCGCTTCGATTGGTTCTGACGTCGATCGCTTCAACTCCGCCAGCCGATCATCGAGTTGCTCGTCGACGATGAAGCCGAAGTGGAACAACGAAAGCAGCTGGTCACCGTCGGCGGCATGCGACCGGGCGTCCGCATCGACCGTGCGCGCTGCAGTGCGCGCTGCCTCGAGTACCGCCCACTTCCAGGTGCGTGGCATGAGTCGCTTGAAGAGATCTTCACCTCCGAATTCCTCGACCAGCATGGTCCGCCACCACCCGAGCCGCGGTGGGTCGGTCAATCCCTCGCCTGCCCAAGCGACGAGAAGCTGCAGGGTGAGGACTTCGTCGAGGGCACTACGGTCGAGTGGGCTGGACGTCTCCGTGCGCGCGACAGCGGCCGGTGATGGAGCTGCGGCAACCGCAGGTTCATCCGCCTGTTTTACCTTCGCTTTGCGCGCCATGGTCCTACCCCCTACTTCTCGGAACTTCGTCGATGGTAACGCTAAACGCGTCGGCTGACGTCGCGCCGAGCGTCGTTCCGAAAAGTAGCTTCCCAGCGCAGGCACTGTGGGGCGGCTGAAGGAGCAGCTGTCACCGGATTAAGTCGAAGCCAGCCCCGTTCGGCGGTTCGGTCACAGCCGGACGCGTGGTCCGCACCGAGGTCCCCGGGATGGATCGAGTGTCGATTCTCCAGCGGTTGATGAACATCTTGTTCGTGCAGCCGCGGTCGTTGATGGCGTTCCGCGACTTCGAGAGCGTGGCCGATGACGATCTGCGCAGCGCACTCGAGGATACCGGAGCCATGATCGATCGGACCACGTAGCCCGTGCGACCGACATACCGGCTTGTCGAGCAGCTAGAACGATTTGTAGACGACGTGATCGGCCGGGATGAGCACCACGAGCTCCCAAGCCGCGTGCGGATAAGGATGCTGGACTCGAGCGCGCACGTGCAGACGCGATGCGCTTGCAAGCACGCGGAGATTTCGTACGAGGAGTTCGATGTGTGAACTCCACCTGGCAGGCGACCTGACAGTCGTGCGTGGCGACGCTCAGCTATGTCGAGCTGGAGCGGGGCGCCAACACGGTCGGGACCACGACTCGCGACAGCGGGAGTTCCAGCTCCTTCGGGTCGAGCCGTTCGCGCGTCGCGAGCCAGTGCTGCGGGGCGAGCTCGAGATAGCGATCGTGTGGCCGAGGTACGCAAACGGATCGAGAGCGTGAAGGCGACAGGTTGCGATCACACTGAAGGTCGCGGCTGCCGCCTCGGCGTGGGTGTCGGTGCCGTAAAATATCCACGCCTTGCGACCGACCACGGTCGTACGCAACGCGCGCTCGGCGCGCGTGTTGTCGAGCGGAATATCGCCGCTCTGCAGAACACGACGCAACTCGGTTTCCTGATTGAGCGCGTAGCCGAGTGCCTTCGTCGCGAGGTTGCGTCCGGGCGTGATGTCTCGCGCGGCCGCAGCCCACGTGAAAAACTCGTTCATCAGTGGACGGAGGTGAGTGGCTCGAAACGCGGTGCGCTCGTCGCGCGGTACGCGCCGCCCCGCCGCGTCGACCGCGTACATCGCACGGATCCGCATCAAGCCCTGTACGCCGGCGGGATGCCGGCACAGCGCAGCCTCGAAGAAATAGCGCCTGCAATGCGCGAAACACGC
>Ga0209511_1000810_pt1 | contig 29312 bp, 23 predicted proteins | sample SSSSmetaG_FD_184141 | JGI IMG/M metagenome (GOLD analysis project Ga0209511, IMG submission 184141) | Glacier valley bacterial and archeal communities from Borup Fiord, Nunavut, Canada, to study Microbial Dark Matter (Phase II) - ​SSSS... | ecosystem: Environmental > Aquatic > Freshwater > Ice >... | reverse complement strand
AAATTCGATCCTAAAGATGTGGCCTACTTTCAGGCTGCGCTCGAATCCGAACAAGCCCACCTGGATTTCCTGATGTCCAATGGTGGTAAGCCGTTGACCACCGAATTCTATTTCCCGGTCGGCACGTTCGACACCACGCAAGCATTCGGCCTGGTGACCTCGATCGCTGAAACCGTGTTCGTCGGCGCTTACCTGGCCGCTACCCGCCGCTTTGCTGAATTGGGTCAACCGCTGCTGGCCGCCACGGCTGCACAAGTTGCCACGATCGAAGCTCAGCATTTGGCGCTGGTACGCGATACGGGCGGTCTGTTCCCCAACAACATTGCGTTGGGCGCACCCGTGTTCTACAACGTATCCGAAGCTGTGCCCGTCGTCAGCCCGCTGTTGAGCGGCAAAAAAGGCGCGCTCGGTGACATGGAAACTGCCAAGTACAAGCTGCCGAGCAAAGATGATGTCATGAAGGCGGTTGGCAAGAGCATGTTGGTTGCCAAGCTGGATGCGCCGTTCAATACGTTGATCGTCCCGTTTACGTCCGTCAAGGCACCTGCCATGTCGTCCGCAACGATGGCTGCGACGATGGCCGCCACCAAGTAAAATCCGTTTCTTTGTCCCCTTGTCCCAAAAGACAGGGGGATTTTCACCTCACGTTTTATGCCTCAGCTTGCAAACCAACCCGCCCAAATGCTATGCTCTGCCACACAAATCAGTTCACTACGATTAATTGTGGGAAATTTTCATGCCAGAGTCCTTAGCGTCATTCGATCAACTCAAAGCGCGTCTTGACGACGTGCAAAATATTACGAGCGCGGTTGCGCTGCTCGGTTGGGATCAGCAGACGTACATGCCCGAACATGGCGCGGCCACCCGTGGCGACCAGATGGCGACGCTTGAGCGCATCGCGCACGAAATGTTCACCACGCCCGCGATGGGGCAACTTTTTGAGCAGTCCGCCGTCGAATTAGCGAGCGCGGATGATGCCAGCGATGATGCCAGTCTGGTACGGGTGGCAAAGCGCGATTACGACCTCAAAACGCGCGTACCTGCGTCGCTCATTGCAGAATTGGCGCATACCACATCGCTTGCCCATACCGATTGGATCAAAGCGCGCGCAGAGAACAATTATGCATTATTTGCGCCGTGGCTGGAAAAGATCATCGCGCTCAAACGCCAGGAAGCCGATCATATTGGCTATGCTGAAAATCGCTATGACGCCCTGCTGAATCAGTACGAGTACGGCACAAGCACCGCAGAAGTGACCGCCATTTTCGACGCGCTCAAAAAAGATGTAGTGCCGCTGGTGACGCGCATTGTCGAGCAAAAAGAACGCGCCAACGACTCGGTGCTGCGCCGTTTCTACGATGTTAAAAAGCAGAATGATTTCAGCGCGCGCGTCGCTCATGATTTTGGCTATGACTTTCAGCGCGGGCGGCAAGATGTGGCCGTGCATCCATTTTGCGAAGGCATGTCGCGCGATGATGTGCGGATCACGACGCGCTTTGATCCACGCTTTTTGCAGGTCGCACTATTTGGAGTCTTGCATGAGACGGGTCACGCCTTATATGAGCAAGGCGTCGGCGCTGATCTGCCGCATTATCTGGCAAGCGGGACTTCGCTCGGCGTTCATGAGAGTCAATCGCGTTTGTGGGAAAACGTGGTCGGGCGCAGTCGCGGCTTTTGGAAGCACTACTTCCCACAAATTCAGGATGTGTTTCCCGAATCGTTGAGTGATGTCGATGTGGAAACGTTTTACCGCGCCGTCAACACGTCTGCGCCGTCGTTTATCCGCGTGGAAGCCGATGAAGTGACGTACTCGCTGCATATCATGCTGCGCTTCGAGATGGAGCAAGAACTGCTGTCCGGTACGCTCGGCGTGGCCGACGCGCCCGCCGCCTGGAATGAAAAGTTCAAATCCTATTTGGGGATCACACCACCGACCGACACGCTCGGCATTTTGCAGGATGTACATTGGTCGATCGGGCTGGTCGGTTACTTTCCGACTTATGCGCTTGGCAGCATGTTAGCGGCGCAGTTGTACGAAAAAGCTGCGCACGATGTGCCGTCCATCCCTGCTGACATTGAGCACGGCCAGTTTGCATCGCTGCTCGGCTGGCTGCGCACTAATATTCACGCGCATGGCCGCAAGTTCACGCCGAAGGAATTGGTACAACGCGCCCTTGGTGAGCCGCTCAACGCGCGCCCTTATGTGCAGTATCTGACGAGCAAGTACGGCGATATTTACGGCTTCTAACGATTAGCAGTGCTCAGCGCGCCACATCCTGAACGGAAGTCAGTAAGCTGGCGATCATGCGCTCCATGTCGCTGACGTGTGCAACGAGCGTCGGCGGCATTGTGGCGGCACTCACGCCCGACAGTCGTTTCAGATCGTCCTGTAAGGTTAAGAGCGGCTGCCGCAAACTCAGTACATTGTTGAGCAGCCGTTCACGGCGCATATCGCGCGTTTTGAGTTCTTCATAGGCGCGTTCGGTACTGCGCGCGCGCTGTTCGATCGTGTTGAACAAACGCGCGTTAGCAATCCCGATCGCGGCATAATCGGCCAGAATGCCCATGACTTGCGATAAGTTCTCATCGAAACCGCGCCGCTTGCGATGATTACCAACCGTCATCACACCGATCGCTTTGCCCTTTAACATCAGCGGGGCGTAGATCGCGGCTTGCAAATCGGTGCTGACGTGAAAGCGTCGCAAGTTATCGCCCATCGCGGCGAGCGGTTGACCGGACGCCATGACGAGCGTTGCAATATCATCGCTGATCGCCTCACCGAGCCGTTCCTGCATGACCAGCGTCAGATTTTTGCCCGTCCGCAAGATCAATTGATTGCTCTGTTCATCGTGCAGCAGCAGCGTTGCATGATCGGCCTCCGTCATGAAAATGGCAGCTTCCAACACCTGCGTAAACAACTGCTGCAAGTCGAATACAGTGGTTACGCTCTTACCGATGCTGGAGAGCGTTGTCAGCTCTTTGACGCGCCGCTCTAACTGCTTATTCGACTGCTGCAATTGATCCATCAGATCGCGCCGTTCACGTCGCAAGCGCACTTCAGAGAGGCCGTGCTCAATGGCGCGCAGCACTTCGGCTTCGCGCAAAGGTTTGGTCAGATAATCGGTAGCGCCCAACCGGAACGCATCGATCGCCATTGCTTCGTTACCGCGTTTTGTCGCTACGATGATCGGGCCGCTGTAGCCTTGCGCATTGAGCGCTACCAGAAAATCGGTACCGCTGAGTCCCGGCATGACCAGATCGAGCACGATCAGATCGGGCGGATTAGCTTTGATGTGGGTCAACCCTTCGGGGCCGTCCTGCGCCTCGAAGACCTCAAAACGTCCTGCGTCAAGCACCTGTTCGCGCAGCAATGAACGCACGGCAGGATCATCGTCCACAATAAGCACTTTGTCGCGTTGGTTGGTTGGCATGAGAAAACTCTAGGATTAAAGCGATTGAATAGTCTCTCCAGAGTGTACGCATAAGCGGCTTATGTCGCAAGCGTGAAGCGGCCCATGCTGAAAAAGCTCAAGCACTGCTCAGCGTAACTGCGCTCGAAAAGGCACAACATCCGGCGCAAAATAAGGTACACTGAAGCTCCTAGCTATTGCAGGGGCAAAAATATGCTGCGCCCAGAACAGCAGACCAAAGTAAGCAAGCACCTGTGCGATTGGGGAGCAAACGGTGAAACAGCGGCTGAATAGTTGGATATTCCTTACGGTGCTGCTCATGATGGTGGCACTGCTAAGTGCGTGTGCCCCACAGCAGCCGGTCGCGCTACCCACGGTGGCACTGCTGCCCACCGATACGGCCACTTACACGCCGTCGGTCACGCTCACGGCCAGCGATACGCCAACGCCGCTGCCTACCCACACGCCATATCACTCACCAACGCCTAAACCGACCGTGACCGAGACGCTGCCGCCCGCCGATACCGGAACGATTTCACCGACAGCGAGCTTCACCCCGTCGCGCACTTTCACGCCGAGCAATACGCCGCTACCCACGAACACTTTTACGGCGACCTACACGTTCACGCCGTCGCCATCCTTCACGCCAACCGTGCTGCCGTTGATTCTGACCTTCACCGCCGATTTGCCGAGCGTGCAAGCAGGCAGTCAGGATTTATTGCGCTGGCAAACTGCCAATGCCGATACGGTGACGCTCGATTTGCTCACGGCATCCGGCACGCTGGTGAGTTCCAACAAAACCGATCCGGGCGGCCAACAGTTGATCACGCTCACCCCCGATCTGGGTAACACGGTGATCTATCGCATCACGGCCAAGACGGGCAAGAATACCGCCAGCAAATCGATCACGATTACCATTCAATGCGCAGTAGCCTGGTTTTTTGCGCCTGCGCCATCCGGCTGCGCGGGTCAGGCGTCCACGTCGGCGGCTTTCAAATATCAGTCGCTGGAACGCGCGATCGCTTTTTATATCCCGACCACCAACAATGTGTACATACTTGCCAACGACGGTAACCGCGTCAACGCCTACCCGATGGACTGGAACTATCAACCGCTGCCCGTGCTGCCACCGCCCGGTAATCTCATACAACCCACCGTCGAGATCGGCTATATTTGGCTCCATAAGCCGTGGTCGAATGGCGGCCATATCGCGGATGTGTTGGGTTGGGCAACCAGTGCGCAAATCGTCTATAACGGCGTGATCCAGCCAGGGGGTCCCGGTGAACTGTACTTCAAGGGGCCGTCAGGCGCGGTGTACAAATTATCGTTGGCGGGCGTCGGCACCTGGTCGATCGTCGGTAACGCGCCGTAGCTGACTCCTGTTCGCCGTGTAGTTAGGGCGTCGGGGTGATTGTTGGCGCGGCATGTAACACATTGAGCGTGCGCGCGACATCCTGCGCAGTTTTATCGACAGGCTGCTTGCCGACCGTTACAGCGCTGACCGCCTGATCGAGCGCTGCCCAATAATCCGTCATGGCGGTATTGGATGGCGTCCGGCTGCCGAGCGCGAATTGTTTGGCAAACGCGGCCAGCAAGCTGTCGTCAGGCGTGACGTTTGGATTGACCGGCACCTGTCCGATTTTGGCGGCTTGCGTTTGCGCCGTAGTACCGCTGGCGTAGCGCATAAAATCGAGCGCTTGCACAGGCGCGTTAGCTGAGGCGCTGATGAAAAACGCCGTGCTGATCACGAAGGGTGACCACGGCTTACCATTTGCCAGCGTTGGCAGTGCGGCAACGCGCAGTTGATCGCCTAAGTATTCTCGCAAGTCCGATAGCTTCCAATTGCCTTCAATCAGGAAAGGCACTTTGCCCAACCGAAACGCATTGTCTGCGATCAGTGGTAATTGATCGCCGGGGATGGGCGTGACGGCTGCCAGCGTATTCGGGTATGCGCTTTTCAGCAGTCCCAAATAGCCATTGAGCGCTGCGTCAGCGTGCAGCAGATTGGTGTCATTGGCGTTGATCAACTGGCCGCCTAGCCCATTGTAAATACCCGCCGTCGTGTAAAAATCGTAGGCGAATAGCACAGGCTGTTTGAGCAGATCATCCAGTGTGGCAGGTACTTGAGTCACCAGCGCTGCGTTGTAATACAGCGCCACCCCCTGATTGCTTTCCGGCACGCCGTAGATCACGCCGTTCACCGCGACATTCTGCCAGCTTACATCGGTCGCTTGCGCCAGAAAACTTTGGTCGATTTTCGTGCCAAGTATCGCGATCAACTGCGCATTAAGCAGACCACCCGTCCACGTTGAAGGTCCGATGAACAGATCGGGGCCGCGTTCAATCCGCACAGCGTCGGCAAACTGCGCGCGTAAATCACCATCAATGTAGCGCGCGTCAATCTGAACGTCCGGGTGGGCGTTCTGATAGTCGGTGATCCAATGGGTGAGCAGCTGCGCATCTTCGCCAAGCCATTGATGCCACAACAGCACTTTGGTGATCGGCGGCGCTTGCGTAGGTTCTTGCGTCTGCGCGGCGGTCGGTATGAGTGCTGTTGTGCGCGCAAGTACAGCAACTACGAGGATCGCGATTAACGTGTGCAGGCGATAATGTCTGCTGCCCCATAGACGCATGGCTAGGCTTTCGCGCTGAACAGGCTGGCATGTACCAGCTGATCATTCCAGACCAAGCCGCTGCCCGTGACCTGATCGCCGCTCACCCGAATATCGCTACCCAAACCAACCGACTCGTAGATTTCGTGGTGGGCATTCTGGGCGTGCGTCATGAATTGTTTGGTGTCGATCAACGCGGCAGGTGTGCTGCGCGGCTGCTTTTCCTGTTGATTGCGTTCGAGTGCGTCAAGGGCGTAACTCCGCAGCAGCTTCGGCCACAGCGCCTGTAACGTTTCGGCGTGATCGAACACGTCGCCGCCCACGATTGCGCCGTCGATCGCGATGATCACGCCTTGCGCATCCGGCGCTGGAAAAGCGTCAATATAGGCTTGCAGTTGTGCTTCGCTTTGCTTGAAAACTTCGTTGAGCGCGCTGGTCGTGGTGGTTGAGCCGGTGCGCGTGATCGTCTGATCAACTTCGCGCCACACATCGCGCTGGTTGGCATCGAAATCGCCTGTGCTGCGCAAACTTTTGGTCACGTTCTCAACTTGCACTTTGCGCAGTTTGAAGTGCGAAGTGGTCACGCTGGCATCGAAATTACGACTACGATAGGCCCATCGCCCACGTTCCACACAGCTCACCGGAATTTGCAAATCGCTGTGCGCGGCCACCAGCAGCGACGTATTCAGCACGCGATTTTGTTTCGCGCCGACGAGTTCCTCACCCACCACCAGCAGCACCGGCTTATCACCGCGATTGTGAACCATCAGGCTCGGTACGCTGCCATTTTCGCTCACTTCGTTCACCTCAAGCGTTTTGGTGGCAAGCGCTTCGTCCAGCGTTTGATACGGGCGCTGGTGGCCGTTTTGCACATGCAGCGGATAGACCGCCATATTCGCGTAAAGCTGCGGTTGGCCGATCGTCATTTTGTCCAAAAACATCGCTAACGTGTTCATCCAGCGCCCTTTCTTGATCGTTACTCAGTTGCCCTTGATTATACCAGGGGTATTGCAAAGTCGTTGACCCCTCCCTAAATCTCTCCTATCCCGGCCTTTCCCACCGCGTTCGACTCCCTTGCCCTGTAATCGGGGAAAGGGCGGGGGTTAGGGGTCAAAGGGCGGGGGTTAGGGGTCAATGGGCGGGGGTTAGGGGTCGATGTACCGCTCTGACCAAGCGGGCGTGGTACAATGATGTTTTGTGTGCGGCGACAGAAAAAGGGTTGGCGACGGCAAAAAGGGTTGGCAAAAATGAAGATTACGTTTCACGGCGCGGCGCGTACCGTTACCGGCTCGCAGCATTTGATCGAGATCAACGAGCGGCGTATTTTGCTGGACTGCGGATTGTATCAGGGGCCAGGCGCTTTTGAGCGTAACCGGATGCTGCCTTTTGACGCCTCAAAAGTCGATGTAATGGTCTTATCGCACGCCCATATCGATCACTGCGGTAATATCCCAAATCTGGTCAAGAGCGGCTTTCGTGGCGACATTTACGCCACCTTCGCCACCCGTGATCTGTGTGGCGTCATGCTGCTGGACAGCGCGCGCATTCAGGAGAGCGACGCCGATTACTACAATCAGCATCACCCGAACCTTGCGCAGCCGTCCCTGCCCCTGTACACGCAAGCGGACGCCACCGAGTCGCTCCAATATTTTCACGCGATCGGTTATGAACGCAGCGTGCAGATTATGTCCGGCGTCACGCTCACTTACTTGGACGCGGGGCACATGCTCGGCAGCGCGATCGTGGTGCTGAATATTGAAGATCGCGAAGAAAACCGCGACACGACGCTCGTATTCAGCGGCGATCTCGGCCAACCGGGGCTGCCCATCTTGCGCGACCCAACCCCCATCGATCGCGCCGATGTGCTGATCATGGAAAGCACCTACGGCGATCGGCTGCACGCGCCCTATCAGGAATCGCTCGCCAAACTTCAGCAAATCGTGGTAGATACTTATCAGCGCGGCGGAATGCTGATCATTCCGGCGTTTGCAGTTGGGCGCACGCAGGAGATCGTGTACGCGCTGCATCAATTGGCGGACGCCAGCAAAATTCCGCATGTGCCGATCTACGTGGATAGCCCGTTGGCCGTCAACGTGACCGCGATTTTTGCGATGCATCCCGAAGCCTACGACGAGCAAACGCGCCAATTCTTGTTAGACGATAAACTGCATCACGATCCATTCGGCTTTGAAGGGCTGCATTATGTGCGCTCCACTGACGAAAGCAAGCAGTTGAACTTTTTGCGCGAGCCAGCCGTGATCATCAGCGCCAGCGGCATGGCCGAAGCCGGACGCGTCCAGCACCATTTGAAGCATCACATCGAAGACCCGCGCTCAACCGTTCTGTTGGCAGGTTATCAGGCGGAAAACACGTTGGGGCGCAAGTTGCAGGATAAGCAGCCCACCGTCACCATTTTGGGGCAGGATTATCAGGTACGCGCGCAAATCGAGACGCTGACTGGTTTTTCCGGCCACGCCGATCGAAATGGCCTGCTCAATTGGGCAGGCGCGATCAGCAAAAAGCCGCTGCGCACCTTTTTAGTGCATGGCGAAGATGGGCCGCTCAAAGCGTTAGCCGATGGTTTGCGCAGTCAGGATCAATACCCAGGCGCGATCAGCAAAAAGCCGCTGCGCACCTTTTTAGTGCATGGCGAAGATGGGCCGCTCAAAGCGTTAGCCGATGGTTTGCGCAGTCAGGATCAATACCCGAAAGTTGATATTCCTGATCTGCATCAGAATTTCGCGGTGTAGCCCGCTGTACAAAGCGCAGTTCCCCCGCCCTGACTCCCTTGCCCTGTACACGGGGAAAGGGTTGGGGTCAGGGGTTTCTGATTTATTCTGCCACCAGCACGGCCACCGGAAATTGCTTGAACAGAGTCGCTATATCGATTGCGGGCATACCCGCGTGCTGCGCAATTTCGAGCATTTCACCCGTCAGCAAGTTGCGATAGCGCCGAGTCCCGTCCGGCAGCGGCAGCCACGTTGCGCCCCACGCATCGGGCAGCAGATGATCAAGGCTGCCGATTGCATTGATCAAGCGCGGCACGGCCACAATCAGCGACTCGCCTTGTGACCCGGCACTGTGTAGATTACGCGAGAAGGCGCAAACATGCTGTGCCTTATCACCCGTCGCGATCAACGGTTGGTAATCGCCTGCATTGAACAGTGCTGCGTGCGTCCGCCGATAATTCAGGATGCAGTACGTCAGATACAGCTTGATCCGTCCGTCTACCGCGTGATCGATCAGGTCGCTCAGCAGCGTAGCGCGCGGGCGATGCGGATCGGCAATGTGCGCCTGCAAATCGCTCAGGAACGCTTGCCGTGCGGGGTAATCCACGGGTCGGCGGTTGTCGGGATCAACCAAACTGAGCGTCCAGAGTTCAGTACCCTGATACACGTCCGGCACTCCCGGTGAGGTCAGCTTGAGCGCCTGCTGCGCCAGCGCGTTGAGCTGTCCGCCGCGTGCAATGCGCTGCTGAAAGGTGCGAATATCCGGCAAAAAGCGATTTTTTGGCGTATCGCTCAGCACATCGCGAACGAACTTTTGCAGCGCTTCATCGTAGGTCGGATTAGGGTTGAGCCATCCGCTGTGGACTTTGGCTTCCTTGGACGCTTTGAGCATATACGCGGCGATTCGTTCGCGGAAATCATCGAACATTTCGGGCGTATACGGCTCCAACGGCCACGCGCCGATCAACGTTTGATACAACAGATATTCTTCGTTGCGATCAGGCACTAAATCGCCGTCTACCGTGATCCGCTGCGCCGCGTTGAGGCGTTTCCAACGGGTGAGCGCGGCATTCCATTCGCGCGGCATTTCCGACAGGATCGAAATCCGCACGCGCACATCTTCGCTGCGTTTGGTATCGTGCGTGGAAGTGGCAAGCATGGCGTGCGGCCAACGGCGGCGGCGTTCGCTGTTCTGGCGATGAAAAGCGTCCAGCGACAAACCGAAAATGCGCGGTTGGCCGCCCACTTCATTCAGCGATACCAGCCGATTGTAGACATAGAACGCGGTATCTTCCACGCTTTTTGCCATGACCGGGCCGGTGACCTGTTGGAACTTCATCACAAAGTTGACCACCTGCGGACGTGCGCTCTCGGCAAATTCGTTCAGATTGCGCAAGAGCAGCACATCGCGCACAAAATCGTACACCGATGATGCCGTTTGCGGGCTGCGCCGTTTCGCTTTGGCGATCGCACCTTCCAGATACTGCCGATCGCGCGGCGAAACACTGGCACCCGCCACCGTGTAGGTGCGATAAATCGGCAGGCAAACGATCACTTCACGCAGCGCATCGATCAAACCATTCAGCGTAAAATCGCGGTAACGGCGGTTTTGTTCATTGATCCGTTCCAGTTCACGCCCCAACGTGTTGATCTCGCTGGACAGCGATATGCGCATGATCATGGCTTTGCTATCGCTCACCAACTGCTCAAAATCAATGGTGCGACCAATGAAATGGCTGTAAATCCCGTCGAATGTTTTAGCGGCGCTGCTGTCCACGAACAGGTTATTGGCGGCAGAGACAAAATCATAGCCCGTTGTGCCGTGTACCGTCCATTCCGGTGGCAGCGGCTCAGTTTCTGACAGGATTTTCTCCACGATCACGTACAGCGGAAAAGCTGCTTCTTCAACCTGACTCTGCATGGTCAGATAGGCGCGTATGGCTTGCCGCTGTGCTGCCTCATTTGCCAGGGGTAGCGCTGCATTGGCTGCACCAGCATCGGCTGGCGTCGTATTTTGTGCCGCCAGCTGACTGTGTGCCGTCAATTGATCCAGCAAGTAACGTTCTTGAAGCTGTCGAAAATAAACGGGCGGATTCCATAGACCGTCCGGGTGATCGACGCGGAAGCCATTGATCTCGCCCGCTGCCAGCATCTCAAAGCTCAGCCGATGAACGGCATCGAACACTTCAGGTAATTCCACGCGGATCGCCGCCAGCTCATTCACATCGAAAAAGCGCCGATAGTTGATCTCCTCAGCCGCCACTTGCCAGTACGCCGCGCGGTACGGTTGACCTTCCAACAGCGCGTCGAGCTTATCGAAACTGCGCGGATCGCCCGCCTGACCGTTGAAAGCGACCAGCGTCTGCGCAATAGCGTCTGTAACGGCGGGCTGCGCATGAGTCAGGGCGGCAATGCGGCGCTTGATCACTTCCTTTTCGCGGTTGCGCTCGATCCGTTTGGCTGGGTCAGTCTCAAGGCGTGACGGCAAATAGTTGAGCGCGGTCAGGATGCTTTGCAGCTCTTGCACGGCTTCATGGGGTGCGCCGGACGCTTCTGGCAAAAGTGTCTGGCTGAGAACCGTAGCGACTTCACTCAAAATCGTGGCATACGTACACGGCTCGATCGGAAACTGCGTTTCGTAGTAGTAAACGGTGAAAGCGCCGTCCGCATACTTCAGTTGAAATTGGCCGTTTTCGAGCACAATGCCGTATTGCTCACCCAAAATGGGCAGCAGTACTTTATTGTCCAGTTCGGGCTTGATCGGATGCCAATCGATGTCAAAATACGTCGCGTAAGGTGATGCTGAGCCATTTTCGAGCACATCCTGCCACCACGCATTGCACGGATCGCCAACGCCCATATGATTCGGCACAGTATCCAGCAAGATGCCCATACCGCGCGCGTGCAATGCCTCGACTAATGTATCGAAATCGGCAGATGTGCCGAGCACCGGGTTGAGCTGGCCGTGATCGCACACATCATAGCCATGCGTACTGCCCGACCGCGATTTGAAGATGGGTGAGGCGTATACATCGCTGATACCGAGCGAATCCAGATACGGGACAATCGCGAGCGCGTCACGAAAGGTGAACTGCTCATTGAATTGTAAACGGTAGGTCGCACGCGGGAGGTAAGCATTCTGCGCGAGCGTTTGAATAGCGGCGGCGACTTGTTCAACCGCCGCCTGCTGCGAATCAACGGCTGCCGCCAATGTGCTACCGATCGGCATATCACTCATAGGAATCACTCCATTATTGCGAGGCCACGGCGTCGCCATTGGTTGAATACGGCGGACGTGGCAGGCCACGTCCCTACCGCGCGCCGGATTGCCTGTAAGGACACGGCCTGCCGTGTCTGCAACCCTCGAAATTCAACGTGGCCGACTATTGCTCAGCAGATTTTATCGCATAGTGTATGTGAATGTTATATCTCCGGCTCATCGGCTAAAACGTCCGATTCGTCGGCTTCAGTGGATAGACTGCGCATCACCGCGCGCGCAAAGATCAGGTAACCCGTGTGCCCGACCATGCGTTCATCAGGCCGTACACGCGCTGGCAGCACTTTATACGATCGCAGCAAAAGCTCTTCCACCTCGACTTTGAACCAGTCGCCCTGATACAATGCGCTCACCAGATCGATCACCTGATTCATGGTTGGCACGATCGCGCCAAAGTGACCACCACCGATCAGCGCCGCCCTTGCCACCGCCAAAAAGTCCCATGGGTTAGGCACATCCAGAAATAACGCGTCCGCGTCGGTTTCATCAAAGCCTTCGATAACATCACGCGTCTTGAACTGTACCCGACCCGTCACGCTTGCCCGATCCAAGTTGCGGCGCGCCACTTCGATGCTGTCCGCTTTGCGATCATAGCTGATCACCTGCCCGCTGTCGCCCACCAATAAGGCAAGGCAAGTGGTCAGGCCGCCGCTGCCCGTGCCTGCCTCAATCACGCGTGATCCGCTGGCAACGCCCAATTTCAGCGCGATATAGCCCAGGTCTTTGGGCTGGATGATCGTGGTGGTGTGGCGTGCGTGTTGTAACAAATCGTCCAAACTGGGCTGTAACAGGTAAAATAGCTGATCGAGATGTGTCCGAACGGCGCTGCCATAAGCCAACCCGATCACATCGTTAAAAGCAATCGTGCCCAGATGCGTTCCCAATGCGCCGTTCGCCTGAAGCGTTCGCACATAGCTTTTGCGATCTTTGCTGGCAAATAGCACCGCCGCGCCGATCTCGGCGCGTTTCACAAACAGAACTCGCGCATATTGTAAGTTGACTGCATAACTGCTTAAACCTTTCTACAGCGATCGATTAACAAACATAAAGAAAACTATTGTATAGGCATATTGATCAATTTTTCGGGTGAGTTTGTGATCCGTGACGCGCGCTTTTATGCTACACTTTATCCGATTGTAAATCTATCATAAAAAACGGGACATTTTCTTATGAAGTGTGTATTGATCGTTGACGATGAAGTTGGCGCACGTACTTTGATCGGCATTATGCTCGATCGAGGCGGCTTCAAAGTTACTAAAGCTAAAGACGCGGATGAAGCACTTACCATGGTCAAAAAAGATGAGCTGCCGGACTTGATCATTTTAGATGTGATGATGCCCGGTATGGATGGCATTGAATTGTGTCGCGTGCTGCGTACTAAGCCGCGTGTCACTGAAACGCCTATCCTGATCTTGTCGGCGCGTGGTGACTTAGAAGCGATCTCACGTGGTATGGAAGCCGGAGCAACTGACTATCTGCCAAAGCCGATCCTGCATCATGATCTGGTGGCTAAAGTGCGTTCAATGTTACAATTAGACGCCGTCATCGAATAGACAACCCATTTGAACACACGCTGTAATTGTCAGTGTTCTTAGAGTTTAGAACGCTGTAACTTGGCTTGCCTGTTCCGCTAAAGGCAATTGGCGATGTCCGCAATTATTTGGTAAACTGACCGTAAGTGACAGCGAGTCACACAACCTCGACACGTTGAGCACGCTTGCGAGTAAAACCTTTGTTGATTGCAGCGATGATTATTAGCAACTATGACTGATTTTATCGGTAGAACACTGGGACCGTACCGACTGGAAGCCGCGCTAGGGCGGGGCGGCATGGCAACGGTCTATCGCGCCTTTCAGGTCACGGTCAAGCGCCCGGTAGCCGTCAAGGTGATGAGTCCCGAACTCGGCCAGAACCCGGAATTCGTCGAACGGTTCAGCCGCGAAGCTGAAGTGATTGCCTCACTGCAACACCCACACATTTTGCCGATCATCGATTACGGCCAGGCCGATGGCATTCATTATCTGGTCATGCGCTACATCGAGAATGGCTCGCTGGAAGACCGTATGCGCCGCCAGCCGCTCACCCTTCAAGAGAGCGCGCGCTTTCTGGATCAAATCGCGTCGGCGCTTGATTATGCGCACCGTAACGGCGTGGTGCATCGCGACTTCAAGCCTAATAATGTGCTGCTCGATAAAGATGCGAACACCTATTTGACCGATTTCGGCATTGCGCGTTTGATCCAAGACTCCAGTAAGCTGACGGCGACCGGTACGGTCATGGGCACGCCGTCGTACATGTCGCCTGAACAGGGCATGGGCAGAGCCGTTGATGGGCGCTCGGATGTGTACTCGCTCGGCGTTGTGCTGTATGAAATGGTGCTCAACCGACTGCCTTTTTCGGCGGATACACCCGCCGCGCTGATTTTTCAACATGTATACGAAATGCCAGTATCGCCCAAACAGGTCAACCCCGCGCTGCCGGACGTGATCGCGAACGTGCTGCTGCGCGGGCTGGCAAAAGACCCCGACGCGCGTTATCAATCGGCGGGCGATCTGGCGCGCGCGTTCTCCGAAGCGATCGGTCTTGCGCCAATAATGCCACCTGATCCGCGCGCAACCTTGCTCGGCGGGCCGCTGCAATTCGTTCCAGCTACACCGCTTACCAATACGCCGCTGCCGATCCGCACATCGCCGCCTGTCGAACCGCTGGATGGTGATACGCTGCCATTTGGCGCTGCCGCTGTGCCAGATATTCGCAATGGCGCGCCACCGACACTGCCGCCCCGCCCGCCGTCAAGCCTGCCACCTGCAAATCCAACACTTGTGACGCCTGATGCGCCACGCCGTGCCGGACTGCCCATTTTGCTGATCCTGGCTGCCCTGATTGCGCTGATTTTAGTGCTGGCAGGCGGCGGTTATGCTGCGATCAGCAACAATAATCAAAACGCGACCAAAGCCGCTCAAACAGCGGTAGCAATCTTGATTTTGTCGGAGACTGCCACGCCGACGCAGACATACACGCCGTCTGCCACTGCAACAGCCAGCGACACCTTCACGTTCACGCCATCGAGCACCTTTACTGCGACGGCCACCTTTACGCCGTCGCATACCCCGCTGCCTACGGCTACCCTGACGCCATCGATCACGTCAACGCCATCCATTACCCCAACCGAAACGCCGAATATGACGGTCACTTTGTTGGCAGCTACTATTCACGCGTTCGAGTCAACGCAAAATGCCGTCAGCACGCGCAATGCGGCGGCCACACAGACCGCGCAAAACGTCCCGACAGCCACACAGCCAACAGCCACTCTCGCTGCCAGCGCAACGAAGCCGCCCACCGTTACTCACTCGTCAACAAGTACGAGCACGCCCGCTGCTAATTTGGATACAGCGGTGCCTGCTACCGCAACGCCACTCAGCGAAGCGGATGTGCAGCGCTACAGCGGACCTGCCGAAACGATCATGAACACGCTGCAAAAGAACGGCGTGCTGACCTCGATTGTGGGGAGTGCCAGTTACCAGAGCGATCGCATGGACATTCAAGCCAATGATGCGCAAAGTATCTATTGGAAGCAGCTTGATCAAACGCAAGTGCTGACTGATTTCGTGGTTGCCGCTGATGTCAGTTGGGATCAAACCAGCGCAGGCGACCAATGCGGCTTTTTCTTCCGCTTCAGTGAGCCAACCAGCAGCAAGCAAAATTTCTACGCGGCAATGCTCACGCTGGATGGGCATTTCAGTGGTTATGACTATATTGATGGCAATATCGACAGTACGTTTCTTGATAAAACCAACAGTGCCATTCAAACAGGCAAATCGGCTCACAATCAACTGCTGCTCATCGGGCAGGGTAACGCCTTCCGCTTCTTCGTGAACGGCAAACTGATCGCCACGTTCTCGCAAAAGAAATTTACTCAAGGCACTGTCGCCGTCGCCGCTTCGACACTCAAAACGGGTGGCATTACCTGCCATTTCGATAACGTGTGGGCCTGGCAGCTTGGCGATAAGGATGCACTTGCCAGCGGCCTGACCGCAAATTCGCCTGATACAGTAATCACTACGCTGGTGCAAACGGGCGATATTCCTGCCAATAGTGCTACGAGCGTGATCACGAACACGCGCGACAATTTGGTAAAAGCAGATGCTAAAAGCGTAGGCTGGTGGCTTTTAATCAAAGACTCATCGCTCCAAAACTTCGTGTTCTCCGCTGATGTCACAAGCTCTGCGCAAAACACACAGCTTGCCTGTGGGCTTGTTTACGGTGCGCAGACGGATTTTAGCAGCGCGATCGCTTTTGACATGCATTACGCTGATAAAACGTATGCCGTATATTCGCGCGTCAATGATGAATGGCAGTCGACGGCGGTCGTGCCAAGTACCGCTGATGATGCGATTAAGGACGCGGCCAATACCACCAATCGGCTGACGATGATTGTCATTAACAACAAACTCACTGCCTATATCAACGGCCAGTATGCTTTCGTTGCAGACGTTACAACAGCAGCTACCGAAGGTCAGCTTGGCTACTATATGGAATTTGACAAAGCAGGCATCAATCAATCATGCCACTATACGAACGTCAATGTTTGGTCGATCGCGCCCTGAACCATAGCGTCAAGGGGGCATAAACAGCAATGGCGAATAATCGACAAATTCTTGTGCTCAATGCTGGATCAAGCAGCCTGAAAATTGGGCTGTTCGATTTCGATGCACAACAGCAAATCGAAAAGCAGCTCGATACGCAAGACGTTTCGTGGCCGAGCACGCCTGAAAAAGAGGCGGAAAGTGGCACAGCACCCGCGATCAGCAGTCACAGCACTGCGCTGCGCCATTTGCTCGATAAGATCGATCTGACGCAAGTAAGCGGCGTCGGTCACCGCGTCGTACATGGTGGCGAACACTTCCGGGACGCCGTGCGCATCGATGAAGGCGTCAAACAAGCGATCCGCGATTTGGGCAAAGTGGCACCGCTGCATAATCCGGTCGCGCTGGAAGTGATCGAAGCGGCGCAGGCCATGTTACCCACCATACCGCACGTGGCCGCCTTCGATACCGCATTTCATCACACGCTGCCGCCGAGTGAATATTTGTACGCGCTGCCCTATGAATGGTATGAGCGCTGGCGGGTGCGGCGCTTTGGCTTTCACGGCCTGAGCTATGCCTATTGCGCGCCCAAAGCGGCTCAGATATTACAGCGCCCATTAGATCAAACGCGCATGGTAATCTGTCATTTGGGGAGCGGCTGTTCACTGTGCGCGGTGCAAAACGGGCAATCGGTGGCAACCACGATGGGCTTCACACCGTTGGAAGGAGTCATGATGGGCACGCGCTCCGGTGATGTTGATCCGGGCTTGCTGCTCTATTTGATCGATCACGAAAACCAGACGACCGCGAGCCTGAACGATGCGCTGAATCACGCGTCAGGACTCAAAGGTATTTCTGGTATATCAGGTGATATGCGCGAGATCATGACGGCCATGCAATCTGGTAACATGCGCGCCCAATTGGCTTTCGATATGTTTACGGCGCGTCTGCGGACGCATATCGCGGCCATGATCGCAACGTTGGGCGGCGTGGACGCGATCGTTTTCACGGGTGGCATTGGCGAGCATTCTGCCGACGTGCGATCAGCAGTAATCGGGCCGTTGGGTTGGATCGGCGCTGCGCTGGATGAGTCCGCTAACCACGCCGATCCGTTCGATCGTGACATTGCCACCACCGACTCGAAGGTGCGCGTGCTGGTGATCCGCACCAACGAAGAAATGGTCGTGGCGCGCGAAACTCGGCGGCTGATCGCGTCAGCACAGTAACTTAGTGCAATAAGTTGTGCGCCAGCTTGTCCGATACGGTATGTGTCGCGACAAACGAACGGACGGCTTCAAAGACGCGCGGGTGATCCACATCGTTGGTCAGGATGTGATCGCTCTCCACCAAACGCAGCACTTCAACATCGCGACTCGCCACATTTGCCAGAATACGATCCAAGTCCGCGATGTTCACCGTCTGGTCACCTTCCGAATAGGCTAACAACAGCGGCGCAATGATCAAGCCCAGACGGTCGATCACCTGTTGTTGCAAGTGTACCAATTCGGATAAGCCCGCCGTGGTGTACTGGCTGTTGTACGAAACGCGTCCGGTAATCCGTTCACCGCGTGTGCGTTGCAATTCTGTGATGCGCAAGTTGAGCGGATCATCGGGCTGTGCAGGCGGCGTCGGGACGTACGGATAGATGTGGCGCAGCAAGTGAATGAAGCGCATCGCGGGATTACTGGTAATTGCTAACGGTGCTGCCAGCACTGCGGCTCCATCGACAGGTTCACTGGCTGCCAGCAAAAGCGTCAGCAAGCCGCCCATAGACAAGCCCATCACGAACACTTGATCGCACTCACGGCGCAGCAAGTGATAGCCGTCCAGCGCAGAAGCATACCAGTCTTGCCAGCGCGTGCGCGTCAGATAAGATGGGTTGATCCCATGTCCCGTCAGACGCGGCACATACACTGCTGAACCTTGCTCCGCCATGTGTTGACCGAGCCAGGCCATTTCTTGCGGTGTTCCCGTCAGGCCATGCAGACACAAACAGCCAACCGATCCGCCAGGGATAAAAAACGGTTCAGCGCCCACTAAAATTTGGACAGGCATTTACAAAAATCCATCATAAATATTCAATGCTGTAAAGTGTAGCACGCTTCTCGTCAGTCGGCGGATTCTCAGGTAAGCTCTACCGTTAGCGTCATCATTAAAAAGAGAGCTATGTGATGCAGCTTGAGCACATCATCCGCACACCCGTCGGAACTTCCAAATCCACGCCCATTCTGATGCTGCACGGTGCATGGCATGGCGCATGGTGTTACGATCATTGGCTGGACGATTTCGCGGCGCACGGTTACGAAGCGCACGCCATCAGCTTGCCCGGTCATGGCAAATCCGAAAGCGATCGCCCTGTCAACGCGTATCGCATTCGCGATTATGTGGAGGCACTGCGCGAAACGATCGCAGCCATGACGCCCGCCCCCATCGTCATTGCGCACAGTATGGGCGGTTATGTGCTGCAAAGTTACTTACGCGACCATACGCTGCTGGGCGCGGTGCTGCTGGCATCGCTGCCAGTGCGCGGCGCGCTGCCTTACTACCTCCGGTTGATGCTGCACGATCCTTTATTATTCTTTTGGATGAATTTAACGATGAACTCATGGATTGCGATCAACACACCAGAACGCTTTGCCTATCATTTTTTAACCCCGCAAACGGCTGAACTTGCTAAACAATATGTGCCGTTCATCGGCAAAGAATCGACCGTTGGCGCTATTGAGTTGATGCTGCCCTTGCGCCACGCTGAACGCGTCAAAACGCCGATCCTGTGCGTGGCAGCCGAGCAAGACGCGATTTTCACCGTACATGAGGAACAAGCAACGGCCAAAGCCTATCATGCCGATTGGCGCTTGATCAAAGGTCAGGGACATGATCTAATGCTGGATAGTGATTGGCTGGAAACTGCCGCCACGATCCGCGAATGGCTAGAAAGATCGCAACCTTCCGCATAGTCTATGTAAAGCGTGCACAGCGAAAACATATTGTCCGAAAATGGCTAGAATTAACTCACCACCACGGCTATTATGGTGATCGAATACTCTACAGGAAATGCGTACTTTGCAAAATGCTCCTCAAAATCCCCTGACCAATGCTGTGCCAAACCCGCTGAGAAATTGGGGTATGTTCTGGCTGCTCGGCCTGGTATGGGGATCGTCATTTCTGCTGATCAAGATCGCCGTAGCGCCGATCGGTGCTAATGCGGCAGCCATTGGCTTGTTCGATCCGCTGTCGTTAGCGGCTATGCGCTTGATCGTCGGCTCAATCAGCTTTATCGTGCTGCTGACCTTATTACGCCGTAAGCTCCCGACTGATCCGCGCACATTGTTCTTATTGGCAGTTGCTGGCCTCACCAATAACGCGATCCCGTACATGCTGATCACATGGGGTGAGCAAAGCATTGACAGTGGACTCGCCAGTGTGCTCAATGCGACTACACCTTTGTTCAGCTTGATCGTTGCGCATCTGGCACTGGCTGACGATAAAATCACGATGCGCAAGATTTTCAGTTTAGTGGCGGGCTTTGCGGGCGTAATTCTGCTGGCAACGCGCAGCATCGATCCAACGCATCCTAATCCGCTGCTTGGACAGTTGGCGATCGTCGGCGCGGCGGCTTCCTACGCGTTTGCGGCGGTATTCATGCGTCGCACCTTGCGCCATGTGGAAGCGATCACCACGGCGGCGGTATCGATCACAGCGGCAGCACTGATCATGATCGTGATCTTATTGGTAGGCGTCCGTCCGCTGCCCGTGTTGAGCGCTATTCAGCCAGGCGCGTTGGTGGCCGTCGTAATATTGGGCGTCCTCAATACGGCGATCGCGTACGTGTTCTACTTCATGCTGATGAGCACCTGGGGCGCTTCCCGCACGACGATGGTTACCTATGTGACGCCGCCCTTCGGTTTACTGTTGGGCATTATTTTCCAGCATGAGCCGTTCGATTGGAAACTCGGCATCGGCTCTTTGCTGATCGTGGGGGGCGTCGCACTGCCCAATTTACTGCGCCGATCTGTGCCTCCTGCTGCCACGTCCGCGATTATGACTCCTGCGCCTATCCCTGCCCCGATTATTGCCGTGAGCGATGGTGGCACGCCTGTTGCCAATAAGTGAGTTAATGTTATAGGTAGGGGCGTCGGCGTACTGCGCCCCTTGTTTTTTGTGTTGTTTTTTGTGATTTCCGTCAAACACCTTACAATGGTAGCTGGATATTTCTGTTTCCTTGTGCATCGTACGATATACAAACTACAAATATAGTGGCTGGCGCATATCGCAACAGCCTAGTTTTATGAAGGTTCGCGTTTATGATTATCAACCCCCAACATCAAAAGATGGCCGATTATGTTCGGACGTACATGCTGCGTAACGCTCAAATGGGCGATCCCACCAATGGGACGCGCCGCGCTACCGCCCGTTATTGGCATTCGCTTAACGTCTACAATAACATCAATCAGATTTTGGATGGTGAACAGGCAATCGATGAAGAGCGCGAAATATGTCAAATCGGCGCACTCTTTCACGATGTGGACAGCTACACGGTTGAGCACAGTTATCATGCCACACGCGGCGCGGAAACGGCTGCGATCTTCCTCAAAAAGGAAGGCTATCCCGCTGATCTGACCGTGCAGGTGGCACAAGCCATTCGTCAGCATGATCACGATTTCGACGATGAGCAACCCGCCACCGAACAGATCGCAGAGATGCGAGCGACGCTGCCACGCGTTTCATTGATGCTGCTCGATGCGGACTTGCTGGATAAAATCGGTGTCAGCAACATCATGGCGGCGGCGCTGCCGATGGGCCGCACTGATAAGCAAGCCTACGAAGCGGCGCGCGAACTGACCAGCGGTTGGCCGTTGGAGCGTGCGCGTTTCTGGCGTGATCTGCTGACGACCACGACTGGACGCACAATGGGCGAGCAGCGGTTTGATTTTTATTGTCAGTTTCTGGAACAACTCAAAACCGAGATCGTCATGTCCGACCCGTTCGCACAGGTGGCAGAAGCGGCAAGCGTGTAGCACTTGCGATAAACTCTGCAACGATCTCTCAATAAGGTTCGATGATCGATGCAGTTGAAACAGGCGCTCAACGTCCAACGCGGCGAAATGGTCGCGTTCGTAGGTGCGGGCGGCAAAACATCAGCGCTGTTCCGACTCGGCGCAGAATTGGCAGCGGACGGTTGGCGCGTAGTTGGTACGACTACTACTCGTATTGCCGCGTCGGAACTGTTGAACGCACCGGGCGTGCTGGCGATCGGTAGCAGCCTGCGCCCGGAAGCAATTTCGCGTGCGCTGAACGAACACAATTTCATCTTTTTGTATAGCCACATCGCGGGTGACAAAGCGATCGGCCTGAGCGCTGAAGCGATCTCGACATTGGCGGATGCGGTTGACTCCGACGTGACGCTGATCGAGGCCGATGGCGCGCGCCGTTTACCCTTCAAAGCGCCCTATCTGCATGAGCCGGTGATCCCGATCGGCACGTCACTCGTCGTGCCAACGGTCGGCCTGGATGTGCTCGGCCAACCTCTTGACGATGAACACGTTTACAATTCGGCGGCCATGATCGATCAGTTCGGTTATGTGCCCGGCGAACGGGTCAAAGCGCCGTGGGTAGCCTCTGTGCTGCGCGATGAAGAACTCGGCTTGAAGGGGATTCCCGACTCGGCGCGCGTGCTGCCGCTGATCAACAAAGTGCCGCGCAATGGCTATCAGCGTGGGCGAGCACGTCTGATTGCATGGTTGACGCTGCGCTCCACGCGCATTCAAGGCGTGGCGTTGGGCGCTATGCAAGCCGCCGATCCGGTGTACGAAGTGCGGCGGCGCGTTGCCGCGATTGTGCTGGCCGGGGGTCTATCCAGCCGAATGGGTGAATTCAAGGTACTGCTGCCCTGGGATAATCGGCCAGTGCTCAACACAATCCTTGAACGGCTGCGCAACGCACGGCTTGACGAAACGGTCGTGGTCACCGGCCATCATGGTGACAGAGTGCGCGCTGCAATCGTCAAAGAAGGCGTCCGGCACGCGCATAACGCCGATTACAAAGAAGGCGATATGCTGTCGTCGCTGCAAACGGGCATTCGCGCCCTGTCGCCGGAAATTGCGGCGTGCCTGATCGTGTTAGGCGATCAGCCGCAGATCGATACGCGCGTGATCAATGACGTGCTGGCTGCCTACGCTGAGGGACGCGGCCCGATCGTCGCGCCGAGTTATCGTCAGCGGCGCGGCCATCCGATTTTGATCGATCGTATGTATTGGCCGGAACTGCTCGACCTACCCCGTGGTGGCGCTCCACGCGACGTAATCAACGCGCACGCCGACGAAATCGCCTATGTGAACGTCGATAATGACAGCATTTTGCGCGACATCGATACGCCCGACGATTATTTGCGCGAGCGTCGTTTGGCGGGCTTGGCCTGAGCCGGAACGGGCAGCGCCTTTTTGATCGCACTGCTGAGCGCTTTCACCAGCTTGCCGAGCGCTTGTTTATAAGGCTTTTGGCGCGGCGTCAGCACCGTTAACAGCCACGGCTGTTTGCTGGCCTCAAACACCCGGCAGACTGCGTGCCGTCCTTCCCAATCAAAAAAGAGCGTTTCATCTTTGCTGATCAACGCTGCCAGATCAGGGCTTTGTTCGATCACGCGCCGTGCCAGTGCCAGCAGCGCGTCGAGCGTTTCGGGGGTCACCGTGTCCGCTGATGCAACGCCAACGGGGTTTCCTGTGCGATCGACCAGCAGCACGGCTTCAAGGTTGGTGGTGGCGCGAATCGGCGCAAGCGTATCGCTGAAATCCGGCGGACTACTTGGTGGCGGCAGCTCGTTTGGTTCGTCTGTTGATTCGTCTGTCATGGCGTCCCTGTGGCATTCTGGAAGGGCGTCGGTGTCGGTGGACGCTGGCGAATGAATATCTTGATGGTACAGGATGCTTTAAGCGCGTTGGCCTGATCGAACACGACCAGCCGAAACAGATACGTGCCGAACGCGAACGGCTGCATCGATAAGTTAGCCATGACGCCTACCGTAGTAACTTGTGTCGTATGATCGCCGCCGTAGGGCACCCAGGCATTCCCCGTACTGGGACCGTTCAATTCAAAGCGATAGTGTGTGAAGCCTTTTGTCTGAGCCGTACCCACCACGGTTACCGACTCAAAAACAACCTGATTGCTCGCTGGCACCAACAATCGCGCGTCATCCGTCTGGCAGCCGATCGGGGGTGTCGTTGGCCCTGCCTCAATGGTGCCCGGCACGGTTGCGGATGGGATCGGCGTGGTCAGAATCTGATTGTTCGGATCGGTTTGTGGATTGGCCGTGCCCGTCGCAAAAGCGTCGTTAATGCTGATATTGGCGATCGGCGTACCCTGATCATTGACGATTGTGGCTTGCCCCGGCATCGCCGTGATGAATACGCCTTCCGTAATCGGTCGCGTGAGGGGCGTCAAATCATTGCGCAGCGTCGGCGCGATCACATTCGCAACTGCGTAAATGCCGAGGATCACTTCGATCAGGCCGAGCGTCCAGGTGATCGCGCTGGCTTGTCGGCGCACGCCCAATTCGCGCTCCAGCTCAAATTCCGCATCGGATAGTTCGCGCTGTGCGATCAACCAACGCCGAAAGTTGATCAGAATGCCGAGCACGCACAGCAGATACACTCCTCTGGAGAGTTGTTCGATCAGATAAACCAGTGAAGTCATGGGTCGGATCGCTTTACGTCTAATCGGACGGCGCTTAGCTGGATGATGTGCCCATCTCGCGCAAGACACCGCGCAGTAATCGGGTGAGCGCCGGAACAATTTTCACTGCGCCGATGTGCATCACTTCATCGTGCGAGGTGGTGCGCGTCGAGTCATTCGTATCGTTCGTCATATTGCTGATGCCCGACACGCCCATCACGCGCATATTAGCATGGCGCGCCACCACCACTTCCGGCGCGGTGGACATGCCGACTGCATCCGCGCCCCATCCGCGCAGCATCCGAATTTCGGCGGGCGTCTCAAACGAGGGGCCGCTCAGGCAAGCGTACACGCCTTCATGCAGCGTGATCTGTTCAGCCGCTGCCACCTGATGCGCCAACGTGCGCAGTGCCCCATCATAGGGCACGCTCATATCTGGAAAGCGCTGTCCCAAACTCTCGTCATTCGGACCAAACAACGGATTGTTGCCCGTCATGCCGATCATATTCAAGTGATCGCGTATCAACATCAGATCGCCCGCCGCAAAATCAGAATTTACGCCGCCTGCTGCGTTGGTCACGATCAGCGTGCTGATGCCGAGCATTTGCATCACGCGCACCGGAAACGCCACCTGCTGAATGGTGTACCCTTCGTAAAAGTGGACACGGCCTTGCAGCACGCACACCGTTTGCCCCTCCAGTTGACCGATCACCACGCGCCCCTTGTGCCCTTCAACCGTTGACAGCGGCCAGCCCGGAATATTGCGCGTCTCGACATAAGCGGCTTGCTCGATCGAGTCGGCCAAATCACCCAACCCTGATCCCAAAATCAAGCCGATCGTTGGCTGCTGCGTAGTCGCTGAGCGCAGGACGTCAGCCGCTCTTTCAAAATCTGCGCGTGCAAAGTATTCGACGGTCAACTACAATCTCCACACTCATTACAACCAATAAGGTTCGTAGTGTAACACGTTCAGCGGTGAGGAATGCAATGTTTCAAGGAATCGCCGTCGGGCGCATCTGGGGAATCGAGATCAAACTCAATTCGAGCCTGCTGATCATCGCGCTGCTGGTCACTGCGATTGCGGGTACGAGTATTCTGCCACACACAGCGCCCGGCTTCACAGCGCCTGTTTACCTCATGGCGGGCGGGTTGATTGCGATCTTGTTCATCGCGTCGGTACTGTGGCATGAACTGGCGCATTCATTGATCGCCATTCGCTATAAAATTCCGGTGGTGCAAATTGTATTGTACGTATTCGGCGGCGTGGCGCAAATCGCGCGTGACCCGGATCGCCCCATTCAGGAGTTTTGGATCGCGCTTGCAGGCCCCATCTCCAGCTTGATCCTGGCGATCGGCTTTGGCGTGATCGCTCGGTTGGGTGGGCTGGCAGGTGCATCCGCCAGCTATTTATCCACGGTGAACGCATCGCTGGTGATCTTCAACTTGCTACCGGGATTCCCGTTAGACGGCGGGCGCGTTCTGCGTTCGATTCTATGGGCGATTCAGCACAGTTATAAGCGTGCGACTCGGCAGGCCAGCCGGGTTGGGCAAGGCGTCGCGATCCTGTTAGCGCTCAGCGGAATTGGTTTGATCCTCGCTGGTTATGGGCTGTTCAACGGCGTGTGGCTGCTGCTCATTGCGCTGTTTTTGTACAGTACCGCGTCAGCGTTGTATCGCGGCTCAAAAAGCGGCCCGCTGCCATTGGAAACGAGCGTGCGGCGGGTGATGCGCTTCAATGTGCCGGTGATCGCGCCGAATTTACCGCTGGCGATGCTGGCCTGGAAGTACATGGATCAGGCGCACGATCAAGCCTTTCCGGTGCTGGAAGGCGATTATCTGGTAGGGATGATCACAGCCGCCGAAGTTGATCCGATCCCGCGTCTGGAATGGGGCAAGGTGCGCGCTGTGGACGCCATGCGCAAGCGGGCTGATCTACGTATTGTTGCGCCGGACGATGAACTATCGGCGGCTTTGGCAGCGATGGACGCGCTGCGGCTGGATCATGCGCCGGTAATCGAGGCGGGGCGGCTGGTTGGGATGCTCAATCGGCGCGATATTGTGTATCGTACCTGAGCGCGGCGAAATGCAAAAAAAGGTTGACCCCTAACCCCTGCCCTTCCCCCGTGTACAGGGGAAGGGAGTCAAAGGCGGTATAAAAGTTGCGCTCTACTGTAATTGAGATCATCATTCCACTTGCAGCGACGCTATAAACGATGCAGTGAAAGTGCGCTTGACCAGCGCCATTTGCTCGGCGGCGCGATGTTTCAAGGGTGGAAAAGTTTGCAAATCCGCTGTAACGCGCTCCACCATCGATAACGCGCGCTCTGGCCGGATGGTCAGCGAGACGCGCCGCACAATGCCTGCTGCACCGATCTTATCGAGCTTGTCCGCATCATACAGCAAATGCGCCAGCGTATCCGACGTTTGGCCTTCTTTGCCGATCGCACCCGCAATCGCGTTCATGATCGGGCGCGTGTAATGTCCGGCCAACTGCTGACGGGCAAAGTGCGCGCCGTATTGGGTATGCGGTTCGCCTGTCCGCATTTCTTCCAGTTTGCCCACATCATGCAGCACCGCCAAGGCATACGCTTGATCGGGCGGGACTCCAACTTCCGGCGCGATGCGCAAGGCATAACCCGTGACGCGCAAAATGTGCGCCCACAGGTTCGGCCAGCCCGTGTGCCAGGCGGCAATATGCGCTTTGCATGTCTCACCAAGCTGTGCGCAAAAAGCATCCGGCGGATCAGCGGGCAGCCATTCGCGCTGCAACTGTGCCATGAATTCTGCGCCACCGGGTACGCCGTCAAGCTGCGTTTGCCACGCCTCCAGGCTGAACATGGCCTGCGACGCGCCGACGGCCATCCGACTCAGCAGTGGATTGACGGATACATTGAGCGGCGGTGCGATCTCATTATCAGTGTTCGATTCGGGGTTCGGTTGAATCATGCGTCCTACCATTTTATATGAGCGATCTGGCAAGGCCCGGCTTTTTCAGTTATAAAGTGAGTAATGCAACCCACAACACAAATTGTACAACAGTCTATCCCACAAACAGCGCCGCACGCTGCCCAAAAAACGGCCCGGAATGCTACCGCGATTGCCCTTTCGACGCTGTTGGCGCGTGGCATTCAGTTCGGCTGGATACTCATGTTGGGTCGGCTGATCGGCGTCTCCGATTTTGGCGTTTACGGCACCATCGGCGGCATGATCGCGACTGCTGCGGTGATCCCCGAATTCGGGATGGGCTTGATCGTTCTGCGAGATGTGGCGCAGCGCCCCGCCTTTGCCGGACGCTATTTATCAGCTACGCTGGTTGCACAGCCGCTGCTGGCGTGCGCCGCCTATGTGCTGCTGGTATTGGCGGGACTGCTGCTGCCTTACGATACGGCCACCCGTTTGTTGATTATGCTGGCCGCCCTCAGCTTGATCGTCGATGCGCTCGGCAATTTGTACTACAGCCAATTGATCGCGTTGGAGCAAATGGTCGCTACCAGCGCGATCACGGTGATCCACGTTGGCCTGCTGATTGCTTTCGTGTTCGCGGTGCTGATCACAGGCGGCGGGTTGGCAGGTTTATATGTGGCGACCATCGCGGCGGGCATGTTTCGAGTCGCGCTGCACTGGATCGCGGTACGACGGGTGGGCATTCGCCCGCTGTGGCCGATCGATCGGGTGGTGCTGCGGTCACTGTTCAACGGCGGTTGGTCGATCGCGCTGGCAAATTTCGTGCGGACTTCCTATCAGCACGTCGATAAAATCATCGTGCTGTGGGTGCTTGGTGAGGTATACGCAGGTTACCTGACTGCCGCATTCGTGATCGTCTTTGGCGTGACCGAACTGCTCAATACAACGGTGCTGGTCGCCCTGTTTCCGCTGATGTCGCGGCTCGCACAGGAGCAACCCGCTGCGCTGCGCCGATTGGTCGATCAGTTAGCGTTCCTGACGCTGACGGCGGCGCTTCCGTTAGCGGTCGGCATTTCGAGCTTATCCGGCAAGCTGGCTGGGCTGTTGTTTCCGGGCTTCATCGGCACCGCTGCCGTGCTGGAAGTGTTGATCTGGCATACGATCGTCGTCATGATCGGCAACCTGTACGCGCAAGTTATGGTGATTCAGCATCGGCAGCGACGCGTCCTGATCATACGGGTAGCAAGTTTGGCGCTGAACATTATCTTGAATCTCATCTTGCTACCACGAATCGGGCTGCCTGCGGCGGCATTGGCGACGCTCATTTCCGAGTCGCTGGCGCTGGTTCTCATGTTGATCGAACATCAGCCGGAACGCGCCACCGTGTTCGATCTGCTCGGACGCTCAGCGCGGGTGGGGTTGGCAGCGGTGGCAATGGCGCTGACGATCGCATTTTTGCGCGATGTTAACTTCATCGTGGCGGGCATATGCGGGACGCTTGTTTACGCAGTGAGCGTGCTGCTGCTGCGGGCGCTGTCAACGGGTGAATGGTCGATCGTGCGCGGTGTATTGCGCACGGTGTCACAGATGATCCCACAGCGCCGACTCTCTGAAACGTGACGACTTTTGAAATCAGGAGATTTTGACTAACGATGACAACAGAAGCGCTCAACCTCATTTTGGTGGATATTGATCCTGCTTTATGTTCGGCCTTCAAACAAGCCTTTGAAGGGCTTCCAAACGTGCAAGTGGTCAACGGCATGTTTGAGCAAGTTGCCGAATATGATTGCATGGTCAGTCCGGCGAACTCGTTCGGCTTGATGGATGGTGGTATCGATGCGGCAATCACAAGCTATTTTGGTGCGCAGTTGATGCAGCGCGTACAGGATTACATCATCGCAGAATATCTTGGCGAACAGCCGGTGGGCACTTCGTTCATCATCGAAACAAAGCATCCCAAACACGCGTTTTTAGCGCATACGCCAACGATGCGCGTACCCATGGCAATTACGCGCACTGATCATGTGTATGTGGCAATGGCGGCTATGCTGCGTGCCGTTTACCACCACAACAAAAGCGCTTATACGCCGATTGGCAGCGTGCTTTGCCCCGGTTTGGGAACGGGC
>Ga0209511_1000807_pt1 | contig 29360 bp, 23 predicted proteins | sample SSSSmetaG_FD_184141 | JGI IMG/M metagenome (GOLD analysis project Ga0209511, IMG submission 184141) | Glacier valley bacterial and archeal communities from Borup Fiord, Nunavut, Canada, to study Microbial Dark Matter (Phase II) - ​SSSS... | ecosystem: Environmental > Aquatic > Freshwater > Ice >... | reverse complement strand
TCTGGCGCAAACATCACCAACAATGCTATCATCTCTGCGGGTAGGGTAAGCATTTGACTCTCTTTGAACAAGTGTCAGCAGCTTACCCTACCTTTGCCATTTATCCCTCAAAATGGCGAAAGTCGAGCTAAGTTCGACAAAGAGAACAAAGACGGGCTGACGATTGCGCCTACCGCCTTCGATTGGGACTCGCTGTTCAGCAAATGGGTCGTTTCGCCCGCTGCTGGCGGAGCGCCGGATATTGTCATTTACCATACCTCCGAGGTGCCGGAATTTGCCGAGCGCGGTCTGACAATCCCCATTGCCGATCTCATCACAAAGATCGGGATCGATTTGAAGGGCGTGCCTGATAACGCCATCAACGGCACACGCTATAAAGGTCAAACCTACGCCGTTCCGGGCGATCTGCACCCCATGGCGATGTACTACAATGTCGATATGGTGCAAGCCGCTGGCCTTGATCCGACCAAACCGCCGACCACGCAAGATGAGTTTCTGAATTGGGCGCAGAAGCTGACCCTCAAAGACTCAAGCGGAAATGTCACGCAGTACGGCGTCGATATTCCGGCAACGGGCGCGATCCCACGCTGGATGTGGTTCAGCTTGCTGTACCAATTCGGCGGAACGTTCCTTGACGAAAAGGGCAAAACCGCCGTCAACAGTGCCGAGTCGCAGCTAGCGCTGCAATTCCTGGTTGATCTGATCTATAAATATAAAGTCGCCAGCCAGGGCGGCGGTAACCTGACGGGCAATGACACTTTCGCCGCCAAACAAGCCGCCATTCGCTTCATCGGACCGTGGGAAGTCAACCTGCGCCTGACCAGCAAAATGAACTTCAAAACTGCTCAATGGCCGGTCATTGGCAAAAAAGCCGCGACCTGGGCGAACTCGCACTGCCTGTCAGTACCCAAACAAAACGATACCACCAACTATGAATCGGATGTCAAGTTCATGAAGTGGTTCTTCGACAACTATGCATTGCCCGCCAAAACGGTCGGGATTATCCCGGTATCACCGACAGCGCTCGCCAGCAAAGATTTTACCGACGATGTGCGCTATCCGTACTACAAGCCGTTCATCGACACGCTGCCAACGGCGGTGCTCGAACCCGCTGTGCCGCAGTACAGCTCGATCTTCTCTTTTGCCAAACCGACGCCGCTGTCAACTAACCTGGAAGCGGCACTTGCTAATGCCAAATCAGTCAAACAGGCGCTGGACGATATGAAGCAAGGCATCGACGACGCACTGGCGCAGCCGATCAGCTCATAACGTTACCCTGAGTGTTATCGCTTAGCCCGGCTGCACAGTGCCGCTATACAATGCCGCTATAGAGTGCCGGGCGGCGAATTGCCTGCTATAAATTATCGTTCGAGGACTGATGACCACTGTTTTTAGTGAACCTGCTGTCAAAACGCGTCTCGCGCCTCATTTATTCGATTTCAGTAGCCAACGCCGACTCAGCCCGTACTTATTCCTGGCACCTTATCTGATCTTATTTGGTATCTTTTTGATGCTTCCGGCAATCGTTGGCGTTTTTGCCAGCTTCACCGACTGGAGCATCAGCGGTACACCGCATTTTGTCGGCTTGAAGAACTATCAGACGATCTTCAATGATCCGTTGTTTCAACAGTCGCTCGTCAATACGCTGTATTTCGTGGCGATTACCGCAGTTCCGCTGATCGTGGTCGGTTTGCTGCTGGCACTGCTGGTCAACCAGAATTTGCGCGGACGTACGATCATTCGCACGATCATCTTCTTGCCGTATGTAGTGAGCATTTCGGTAGTGGGCATTGTGTGGGTATGGATTCTTGACCGCACATTCGGGCTGCTCAACTTCTACTTGGGGCCGCTCGGCATTCATCCCGCTGTTGGCTGGCTGACCGACGTTAACGCTGCCATGCCTGCGCTGGCCGTCACAACGGTGTGGTGGACGGTCAACGCGAATATGATCATCTATCTGGCTGGCCTGCAGGATATTCCCGAAGAACTGTATGAAGCGGCACGTATCGACGGGGCAAATGGCTGGCAGGTGTTCCGCTTCATCACGATTCCAATGCTGCTGCCCGTCAACGCGTTTGTGATCCCGACAACGGTTATTGCCTGCTGGCGTGTATTCGGGCAAGCGTTCGTCATGACCAAAGGCGGACCACAAGGGCGTACTTTCGTGATCGCACAATATATCTATCAGACCGCTTTTCAAAACTTTCGGATGGGGCAGGCTGCTGCCGCTGCGGTGATTTTGCTCCTGCTGACATTGGCGTTCACGGTTGTGCAGCTTCGCACGATGAAGGTGTTGTAATGGCTGCGCGCACTGCACCTCGTTCGCGACAGCCAGCGCCGCCGTCGCTGCTCATGTCGATTCTGGTAAGCCGTGTATTCTTGTACGCCATCATGATCACTGTCGGGATTATGTGGGCGGTGCCGATCCTGTGGATGATCGTGACCTCACTCAAGCCGCCTGAAGAAATCTTTGCCTACCCGGTCAACTGGCTGCCCCGTGTCCCCACTTTAGACTATTATGCGGGCGTGTTCCAGCGCTTTCCGATGCTGCTCTGGTTTCGGAACAGCCTAATCGTCGCAACGATCACCACTGTGCTGACCTTGATCGTTGATACATTGGCGGCGTATCCGTTAGCGCGTTTACAATTTCGCGGACGTACCGTAATCCTTCTGGTGATCCTCTCGACCTTTTTACTGCCCCGTGAAATTTTGCTCGTGCCGCTTTTCCTTGGCCTCAGCAAGTTAGGCATCTCCGATACCTATTTCAGTTTGGCGGTTCCGGCAGCAGCCAATGCGTTTGGCGTTTTCCTGCTGACGCAGTTTTTCGGCACGCTGCCGATCGAACTTGAGGATGCAGCAACCATCGACGGTTGTACCCGGCTCGGCTTTTTGTGGCGGATCGTTGTACCGCTCTCGCGTCCTGCACTGGCTTCAGTCGCAATTTTTACGTTTGTCGGCAGTTGGAATGAGTTCTTCTGGCCGCTGATCGTGACGAATTCCGATAAGACGCGCACTGTGCCCGTTGGCCTTTCGGCATTGGTCGCCAGCGCGGGTATGTCCACCAGTTTTGGGATCACGATGGCTGCGGCAGGCGTCGCAACCTTACCCGCCGTGATCTTTTTCCTGATTTTGCAGCGCTATTTCGTCAAAGGGATTGCCACCACCGGGCTTAAATAAGGCACAAATGATGATCAACAACCTGGCAGAGAGTATTGCCAACATTCGCGGCGCAAATTATGTACCTTCGAACGCCGTCAATGATACGCAGTTTTGGGAAGCATTCGATCTGGAAACGATTGATCGTGAATTGGGTTATGCAGAACGTCTGCATCTGAACAGCGTGCGCGTGTTTCTTCAATATCTGGTTTACGAACACGATCCGAAAGGCATGATCGAGCGCTTTGAGGCTTTTTTGACGTGTGCGGCTAAGCACGGGTTGAGCGTTATGCCGGTGTTGTTCGATGATTGTTTCCGGCCTGGGCCGTCGCTTGGGCCGCAGCTTTCGCCAACCCCCGGCGAGCATAACGGCTTATGGCAAAGCTCGCCGGGGCGCTCACGGATGACGACAGCCTATCGTCCGCAGCTCAAGCGTTATGCTGACGATTTGATCAGCACTTTCAAGCACGACGAGCGCATCATTGCCTGGGATTTATACAACGAGGCACAGGTACGGGTGTACAGCGTGGCGCTGGTACGCGACGTGTTCGCCTGGGCGCGCGCCATTAACCCTGATCAGCCGCTCACATCGTGCTATTATGGGGCGCTGCTCTCGGACGTGACAAACATTCACCCGTACTTCAGCCCAACCCGCGAGCCGGAGGAAGCGCAGCGTATTATTGAAGGGGCGCAGTCGTTCGGTAAACCGATTGCGGCTACTGAAATCCTCGGACGCCCCAATCATGGCGAGTTCTCCGAAATGCTGCCGCTGCTGCGCGCAAACCGTATCGGCTGGTATTTCTGGGAACTTATGATCGGCGTCAACCAGACGCGCTATCAATGGCCGCACGCACCACAAGCGCCTGATGAAATCGTGTTTCAAGGTGTGCTCTACCCGGACGGTACGCCCTATCGTCAGGACGAGATCGATCTACTGCTCGCTTATGCGGAACAGCCTGTATGATGTCACCTGATACTAGCCACAATAATGACGGCGTGTGCCAGCTTGAGCCGATCACATTTCACGGTTGGTCAGCGTGGCGACTCGCCAATAATCAGGTGAGCATGGTGGCCGTGCCCGAACTCGGTGGGCGAGTCATGTCGCTTAAGCTGGCGGAGCACGAGTTCTTGTTCATGAACAGCGCCCTGGCGGGTAAGCGCTTTACATCGGAAGAACATGCCGGTGACGGTTCGCTGCTCAATTGGAAGAACTACGGCGGCGAAAAAACGTGGCCTGCGCCGCAAGGGTGGGAGCGACCTGACCAGTGGCCGGGACCGCCTGACCCGATGCTCGACTCCGGGGTGTATAGTGCTGAACCTGTCTATGCTGCTGACGCGAGTGTCAGCTTGACCATGCGCAGCCCACCTGATGCGCGCTCTGGTTTACGAATCACCCGGCGGCTGACACTTGCACCAGAGACAACCCGCGTACAGCTCGAGCTGAGTTTCCAGAACATTGCGGATTATCCAGTGCGTTGGGCAATCTGGGACGTGATGCAAATCAACTGCGCAGCCCCTGATGGCACGCTCAACGATCAAATGTGGGTATATGTGCCAACGCACGCTGATCCGCTCTACACAATTTTGTACGGTGATCCAAATCCACAATGGCAGCCGGAAATTGTGCCGGGAGTGTTGGGCGTGCAGTACCGGGGACACGTCGGCAAAATAGGGGTCGCAAATCAGGCGGGTTGGGTGGCGGTTGTTGATCAGGCAGCACAACATGCGCTCGCGATCCGCTTCCACTATGAACCCGGCGCGGAGTATCCAGACGGCGGCGCGTCGGTAGAGTGCTGGACAGAGTCACCGGGTGCGCCATCGCCCGTACCGATTCAGTCACCCGGCTTTTTATTGGAGGCGGAAGTGCTCGGTGCATTACACACTCTACAGCCCGCCGAGCACTCGCACTTGGCGCTGGAATGGCTTTTAGCACAGGGCCGCGGACATGTATCGCAAGTAACAGATGCGGGCTTTGATTTCAGATCATTCAATCATCAGTGACTTTTGTTGTTTGACCGCTGCATAGGCCATAGTTCTCGCTGCTCTATCGGCAGTCGGATCACGAATCGCGTACCCCCTTCGGCAGGGAACTCGGCTGTGATTTGTCCACCGTGAAGTTCAATAATCTGGCGGCTGACGTACAATCCCAAACCCATGCCGCTCAGATAACCCGTTCCATGCGCCTGATAAAAGCGGCTGAACAATTCCAAACGACGCGCTTCTGGAATGCCCAAACCGTGATCGGTCACTGATAAACTTGCTTCGGCTTCACCTGACTCGCTCGGCATGGTCGTCAGCATCATATCGATCGTGCCACCATCAGGGCTGTATTTGATGGCGTTGTCAAGCAGGTTGATCAGTACTTGCTCCAGTCGGATCGGATCGGCCAGGATGGGCAGCGACGGCGGCGCACTGACGTAGATAGTGTGACTCTGCTGGACGCCGAATTGTAACGTTGTTACCACGTCGTTGACGAGTAGAGTCAAATCAATCGGCTGCTTTTCCAACGTAAAGCGCGCAGCTTCCAATCGCGCAACATCCAGAAGTTCAACCATCAACTGAGTCAGCTTACGGGATTGTTTGTCGATCACGCGCAAAGCAGTTTCTAGTTGATCCGCTTCGACCGTCCTGCGCTTGTCGATCTGCCGTAAAAGCAGTTGAACAAAACCATGCAGGCTGGTCACCGGCGTTTTGAGTTCGTGCGCGGCTACCGACAAAAACTCGTTGCGCTCAGCGAGTGCAGCCTGCGCTTGCTGATATAAGTGGGCATTGTCGAGGGTGATCGCGACGCGGCAGGCGACTTCTTCAGCAAGCGCCAGATCGCTCGGCATGTAGCGGTGCCCTGACTGGACGCGCATCAGCAGCAGCGCGCCAAGGATACGCCCACGCGCTGGCAATGGAACGATGATCGCGGATTGAACGCCCGCCGCTTGTAAGCTGTTCGGATACCTTTCATCGTCAACTGCTGCGTTAAGCGCCGCAGCGGGAATAGACGCATAGCGTTCGGCTTGTCCGGTGCGGATCACACGGCCAACTCCGCTCACATCCTCCATACCTGGCGCGTTCTGATCCAGAACAGCCGTAATGGTCTGCATGGAATTCTTGAGCGTCAACCGTTGAAGGCTATTATCCGGTTGAACCACATAGATCAGCAGTGCATCGGCCAATGCAGGTACGATCAAGCCGTTGGTATTTTCTAAGGTTTCCGCATAATCCAATGAAGCGGTGAGGGTGACACTGGCTTCCGATAGAAAGCGCTGCTCGTTTTCAATACGCTTAGGCTCACTCAGATCGATCACGAACGCTGTCCAGATGTGATCGTTCAGCACGCCGCCCACCAGAATAGGGACGCGGCTGCCATCTTTGCGAAAGTACTCTTTTTCATAGTTAGCGGCCTTGCCGGTGCGCTGCGCTTCTTCAGTCGCACGGTCGTCCACTGCCACGTACTCCGGCGGCGTCATGTCTTTCCAGCGGATACGCCCAGCATCCAGATCAGCACGCGTGTACCCGACGATCTGAAGAAAGTTGTCGTTCGCGTCCGTAATATCGCCAGCGTCATTCGCAACGATAATGCCAATCACATTGGCGTTCATGAAATGGTTGAAGCGCGTTTCGCTGATTTGCCGTGCGTGTTCTTCCTGTTTGCGGGCGGTGATGTCCTGAAGGTACAGCGTCACCCCGTCAGCCGTTGGATACACGCGCAGGTGCAGCCAACGGTCGAGCATCAGGTCGTATTGCTCGGTGTCCATCTCACAGCGTTGGTCAACTGCCTCATGCAGAATATCGAAGCAGATATAAGGCGGATGCGGAAAAATATCCCAAAGAATCTGACCTAGCAGCCCTTGACGGGTGCACCGCAGAATCTGTGCGGCACAGCGATTGATGTAGGTACACCGCCAATCCCGATCCAGGGTGATAAAACCGTCACTGATCGTATCCAAAATCGTATTGAGGTGTGCCCGTTCAGTTTCAGCGTCAAGGTGTGCCCGTCTTTCGGCAGCATAGACCTGTGCCCGACTTAGCGCCTGCGCACACTGAAACGCTAAATCAACGGAAAATGTTTTATCGGCGTCGTCAGGCACAAAAGTGCGGAAAGTCAGATTAATGCAGCCAATCGCCTGACTATGCACCATCAGCGGAATACTCGCCCAAGCCCTATCGTCCGATGAACTCATGGGGACATCTGGATAACGTTCGCGCCATTCCTCGGCTGAGGTGAGCCAGATGGGTACGCCCAGACGTATACAGTCGGTGATGGGAGCTGACACATCCAACGAAAAGTATCCCCAACCTCGCGCGATATTGGGATCGTAGCCTGCCGTACCGATCCGTTGCAACATCCGATCGGCAGTGATCATAAATACTGATCCAGCACTGGCACCTGTTGCAGCGATGCCTTCATGAGCGAACATTTCTCCAATCTGCTCAGGCGTCAATGATTGCGACAAGCCAGCTGTGAACGCTTGCAGACGGCGAGTACGATTTAGCACTGAAACGTTCATGTTTCGGGGGAGCATGATTTACTCTATTGTCCAACAGGCTCACGAGAAAGTGCAGGCGGTCGAGGTAGTGCGAAAAACATACAGCATAATTGATACCCAAAATTTTCTGTGCGGTGTGCTTGCTGCTATCAATGAACTGTGTGGTGTTCAGACATCGTCCGCGCTTTTGCGTTCTGATTGAGCGTCAAAACAGCCAAAAACGAGGACGATGTTTTCAATCTTTCCGTGGTTTCCGTGTTAAAGCCAGTGATCCTGACTGCTCGATTTCATGACAGCACTGCGAGCCGATCCTCGTTTTCCTGCGCCATTTTCTGAAAGGCGCGGCGCGGTTCGGTGACGTTGAGTTTGGCTTCGGCGTCCGTATAAAAACGGCTGGCACGCTGTTCGAGCGTGCGCGCGGTGCTGAGCGCCTCTGCTGCATCGGCAGGCGTGCTCGCCGTGATTTTATAGTTATCGACATCAAGTCCGCTGATCGGCTCTAACACCATTTCAGTGACGTTATCTTGCCGAATGGCGGTGAGCCGCTGCTTACGCTTGATCGATTTGGCGGCGTACGTTTGGAAATGCTCCGCGTGAGCGCCAGCCAGCGGCGCAGCACTGGCATAGAAGCGCCCCAACGAGTCTTCCAAATCGATCGCGAAGGTCATGATCGCGCTGAATGTATTGAGACTGACGGTGCTCACGATTAGAACCAACGCTCAATAACGACTTTGCGATCGGTGAAAAAGTTAATGCCGTCTGGCCCTTGACCATGCAGATCACCGAAGAACGAGTCCTTCATGCCGCCGAACGGGAACGCCGCGATCGGTGCTGCCACGCCAATATTGACCCCGATATTTCCGGCATGGACGCGATACGAAAAGTCACGCGCCGAGCGTCCGTTTTGAGTGAAGATCGAGGCTGCGTTTCCGTAGCGGCTCAGCTCTAACGTGTTCACTGCGCGGTCAAAATCGGCTACGTTCATGACGCTCAGCACAGGTCCGAAGATTTCGTCGGTGATGATCCCCATATCCGGTGTGGCGTTATCAAAAATGGTCGGACCCACGAAATTGCCGTCCGCGTGACCTTCAATGTGCGCCTGACGACCGTCCAAGGCCAGAATTGCGCCGTCTGTCTGGCCGCGCTCGATATAGGTGCAAACGCGATTGAGTGACTCGCGTGAGATTACCGGCCCCATTTGCGACGACTCATCCAGCCCATTGCCGACCCGCAAAGCTGAGGTGCGCTCGATCAGTTGATTCATCATAGGCATGTGAATATCACCCACGGTCAGCAAGACTGATCCGGCTAAGCAGCGCTGACCCGCACAACCAAATGCCGAACTGATGACCGCACCAATAGTTTGTGGCAGCACCGCGTCAGGCATGACGACCATGTAATTTTTTGCGCCGCCCTGTGCCTGAACGCGCTTACCGCTGCGGGTGGCACGCTCATACACCAGCCTGGCGACGCGCGTAGAACCGACAAACGAGATTGCGCGCACGCCCGGATGATCGATCAATGCGTTGACCACTTCTTCATCACCGTTGACCAGATTCACCACGCCGTCCGGCAAATCGCATTCGTTCAACAGCGCAAAGATCAGTTCTTGCGTGAGCGGCGTCACGGGTGACGGCTTGGTGATATACGTGTTACCGCAGGCGATCGCGATGGGCATAAACCACAGCGGCACCATCGCCGGAAAGTTGAACGGATTGATGGACGCGCAAACGCCGATCGGTTGACGCAGCGCGGTTTCATCGATCCCTTGCGCCACATCTTCCAGGTTGTAGCCCATCATTTGGGTAGGGATACCCGCCGCCAGCTCTACGTTTTCGATCGCGCGGCGCACTTCAGCACGCGCCTCATCGATCGTCTTGCCATTTTCGATCACGACCAGCCGTGATAATTCCTCGAAATGTTCTTCCATCAAATTCTTGAACTTGAACATGGCACGGGCGCGCGTATAGGGCGGCGTGGTGCGCCACTCATAAAATGCATCCTGTGCCGCCAGTACTGCCCGATCGACTTCGGCAGCGCTGGACATCGGCACTTCAGCGATCACTTCATTGGTAGCAGGATTCAAGACGCTGCGGATACGATCGGATTTGGACGCGACCCACACGCCATTCACGTAATTTTTTGCGATTTTCGCGGATACTGTATTGGACATGGTTGAATGTTCCCTCATTGTTGATCTTATTTGGCAGGGCTTTTCGCATCTTCAGGCATCTGCGCGCTACACTCTGGCATCGTGTGATGCATCAGACAGATATACATCAGGTTATGGCGCACACACCTTCAGATAACGGCGTCTGTCAAGTTTAACAAACGGCCCTGACAAACGACGCTTGAAAGTTGAACTTATGCGTACAATATAGCGCATCAGCAAGGGTGTGCAAATAAATGTATCACTTCGTTTTGTGCCAGAATAAACAGGTTTTTGATTGATGGCTGAGGCAACGATCACACAAGACATGCACGATCGCACATTCAGGCTGCCCACGCTTCGCGGATTGCGATCTGTCGGAACGTTTATGGCCGTGCTGCTCAGCGTGGTAGTGCTTTGGGAAGGGATCAAAGCGCTGTTCGGGCTGGATGTGCAAACGCTGCCACACATCACCGACGTGATTGGCACGCTGTTTCAGCCCATTCAAGAGGGCAAAGCGACGCTCGGTGAAATTTTGCTGAACGCCTCCCTTTTCACTTTGCGCGAAGCCTCGTTTGGTTTCAGCTTAGGCTCGGTGATCGGCTTTGTGCTGGCGGTGATCTTTGTACACTTTGCGCCCTTAGAACGTGGATTGATGCCGTTCGTGATCGCTTCGCAAACGGTGCCGGTGCTGGCGATCGCGCCGATGATCGTGGTCTGGCTGAAGGCGGGTTGGTTATCGGTGGCCGTCATTTCCGCCTACCTGACGTTTTTTCCGGTGACCATCAACAGCTTGCGCGGCTTGACTGCTGTTCCGCCGACTGCGCTTGAGCTGATGCGATCGTATGCGGCGAATCGCTGGCAGGTGCTCATGAAGCTGCGCATTCAGTACGCATTGCCCTATATCTTTACAGCGCTCAAAATATCCGCAACGGCCAGCATCGTTGGTGCAATCATTGGCGAGCTGCCGTCCGGTATTCAGGATGGGCTAGGCGGCGCGATCCTGAACTTCAATCAGTATTACAGTTCCGCACCGGCTCGTTTGTGGGCAACCGATCTGGCCGCTGCACTCACCGGCATTCTGGCCTACGTGCTGGTCATGATCGCTGAAAAAATGACTGTCGGCAAGTTTGCCGTCGATCGAAAAACAAGTTAAGGTTTCTCATTGACTACCCTTTATGGCAAAGGACTAAGACCGTGATCACTGCCGAGCAAAAACAAACTTATGAACAGAACGGTTATGTTGTCATCGCAGGCTTGTTCAGCGCTGAGGAAACTGCCACCTACCGCGCGCACTTCATGCACTTACGCGAAACAGGCAGTTATCCAGGCGACTTCGACGGTGCGCAAGCGACCAGCACTGATCCGCTCAAACGCTATCCGCGCATGATTCATATGCACCGTTGGGATCAGCTGAGTTTGGAATGGCTGCTCGATGCACGGATCAACGCTGTATTAACTGCGTTGGCTGGACGTGAACCCCTCGCGGTGCAAACGATGCTCTATTTCAAACCTCCTCGTGCGCGCGGTCAGGCGCTGCATCAGGACAATTATTTTTTGCGCGTTCAGCCGAGCACCTGTATCGCAGCGTGGTTAGCGCTCGATCCGTGCGATGAAGCGAACGGTTGTATGCGCGTCGTGCCAGGCAGCCAGAAGTGGCCGCTGCTGTGCACCGTTCAAGCTGATCTGGAGCAGAGTTTTACTGACATCACGGTGCCGATTCCGCCTGATCAGCAGGTCGATAATGTGATCATGGGGGCGGGCGATGTGCTGTTTTTTAATGGTTCGCTGGTTCACGGCAGCAATGCCAACACCTCGACCGATCGCTTCCGCCGCGCATTGATCGGCCATTACATCGAAGGTGATGCGCGCGAGGTAGGAAGTTTTTATCATCCGGTATTGCGCATGGACGGCACCGAAATTCCGCTCGCTGAAAGCGAAGCGGGCAGCCAGTGTGGAATTTGGGTCGAACGCGATGGTCAACCCGTGATCGAACTAAGCGGCGTCCAGCGCGGCGCGACCCGCAGCGAATAACGGATAGGCTGCTCGATAATCAAGGAGAGTTCGCTGTGAGTTTGCCCGCCAATCAACCAACGCTGGATCAACTCAATCAACCATACCGGCAGCCGCCTGCCCCTGGTGCGCTAGTGGTGTCCTTCAATGCGGTCAATCGCCGCTTTCGATCGCCGTCCGGCCAGATGACTTCGGCTTTACAGGATATTTCGCTGGATATTCATGCCAACGAGTTTGTATCGATCATCGGGCCGTCGGGCTGCGGGAAGTCAACGCTGCTGCGCATTGCCGCCGATTTGTTAGCGCCGTCCGATGGCACGGTCACGGTCAACGGTAAGCCGCCTCATGATGCACGGCTCAATCGCGAATATGGGATCGTGTTTCAGTCCGCAACGTTGTACGAGTGGCGCAATGTGATCAAGAATATCGAACTGCCCTTAGAGGTGATGGGTTGGCCGTCCAGCGCACGGCACACGCGCGCCCGTGAAATGTTGGCGCTGGTCGAGCTGTCCGATTTTGCCAACAATTACCCGTGGCAGTTATCGGGCGGGATGCAGCAGCGAGTCGCGATTGCGCGGGCGCTGACCTTTGAGCCGTCGCTGTTGTTCATGGATGAGCCGTTCGGCGCGCTGGACGAGATCACGCGCGAACGCATGAATAACGAGCTGCTCAAAATCTGGACAAAGACGCGCACAACGGTCATTTTCATCACGCACAGCATTCAGGAAGCGGTCTATCTCTCCTCGCGGATCATCGTCATGTCACCGCGACCGGGGCGCATTGTGGCTGATATTCCGATCGATCTGCCGTACCCGCGCGACCCGGATGTGCGCGATAGCGAAACGTTTTTTCATCTGGTCAGCCGGGTACGAGCAATGCTTCACGCATGACAACGCTGCCTATAAATACGCCGCCCGATGCGCCGCCGGACGCGCAAACCTTGGGACTGGATATTGCCGCGCTGCTGACGTTCGGCCTGATCGCCGCGCTGTATCAGGTTCTGGCGCTCGACCTGCGTAATAGTTCGCCAACCGGCTTAGCCTTCAAAGCCGACTCGCTGCGAGTGGTGATCACGCTTATTTTTGGGTTTTTGGGCGTCTCGCTGTTCATCGGTGAAGGTGATCCGCGCGGCAATCGTTCGCCCCTGCGCATTGTGGCAGGGATCGGCTTAGCCCTGTACACAGCGTATGTAGCATCGTTCGTGTTTCTGAAGATCGAACTGGCAACCGATACGGCGCTGCCCGCGATCATGGCGATCGTGGCGGCGATCAGCGTGCTCATGTTGTGGCAGCCGTGGGCGCGTGTTCGGCTGTATGCCAGACAGCGTGCGCGCTTATTGCCACCGTTATTGGTAGCCGTCGTGGTGTTGATCGCGTGGGAAGCGCTGGTACGGACGCTGAATATTCAGCAGTTTTTGCTGCCTGCACCCACCGCGATCGCCGGAATTTTCGCGACGAATTACCCGCGCTTAGTCAATCAGGGCTGGCTGACTTTTCAAAACGCGCTGTGGGGATTCGTGATCGGCTGTGGGTTGGGGATTGCGTTTGGGCTGCTGTCGGCGCGTTTCAGCGGTTTTAGTCGAGCGCTGCTGCCTTACGCGATCGCCGTCAACGCAATCCCGATCATCGCTTTTGCGCCGATCACTAACGCATGGTTTGGCGTGGTCAACCCGACCTCAAAGATCATCATCGTGGCGATCCTGACGTTTTTCCCGACGATGATCAACACTGTGCGCGGCTTAACCGCCGCCGAACCTGCCGCGCTTGAACTGATGCACGCGCTCGCGGCTACTCAGTTCGACACGTTCCGCAAAGTGCGCCTGCCTGCCGCGCTGCCATACATTTTCAACGGCTTGAAGATCAGCACCAGTTTGAGCATGATCGGGGCGATCGTGGCAGAATACTTTGGCGGGCCGACAACTGGTTTAGGCGTCCAGATTTCGAGCAACGCCATGTTGATCCGCTTTCCACTGGTGTGGTCACAGATCATCATCGCGTCGCTGCTTGGGATCATCTTTTATTTCGTGGTGTCGTTGGCCGAACGGCTGATCATGCCCTGGCATTTGTCATTTCGCCCAACCACAACGTAAGCGCAAAATCCTGGCTTGCAGAGGTTGTACAATAGAAAGGAAGGGTTAATTCAGAGTCAGCGTGGTTGCCACATCAGGGCTGCTCACCCGAAAACGCTCGGCTTTTTCAGATACACTTGAGGAAAAGAAAAACAATGTACAAACGAGTTGGTTCACGTTTCGTTATACTGGCGGCGCTCCTGATCGCGGCGCTGTCGATGGGCAGCGCGGCCAATGCGCAGACCGCGCCCAAAATCCGCCTGCAAAGCAAATGGGTCGTGCAGGCACAGTTCGCGGGTTATTACGCGGCGGCTGCCAAAGGCTACTATAAAGATGCTGGCCTGGATGTGACAATCCTCCCCGGCGGCCCCGACATCACGCCGGAACAAGTGGTTGCCAGCGGTGCAGCGGAATTTGGCCTGGATTGGCTGCCGAGCTTGCTCAACAGTCGCGAGCAGGGCGCGAATCTAGTCAATGTTGCGCAAGTGTACACGCGCAGCGGAATGCGTGAAGTCAGCTTCACCGACAAAAATATCAAAACATCCACCGATTTGAAGGGCAAAAAAGTTGGCGTATGGCTCGGCGGCAATGAATTCGAGTTGTTCGCCGCGCTGGTCAAAAACAACCTCGATCCCGAAAATCCGAGTGACGTGACGATCATCAAGCAGCCGTTCGATATGACTCTGCTGCTCAAGGGTGATGTGGACGCCGCCGCCGCCATGACCTATAACGAGTATGCGCAGGTGCTCGAATCGATCAACCCCAAGACGGGCAAACTGTACACGCCCGCCGATCTGAACGTGCTCGATTTCAACGGCGAAGGCACTGCCATGTTGCAGGACGGCATTTTTGCCAACGCCGATTGGCTCGCCAAAACTGGCAACGAAGATGTGGCCGTGAAGTTCATCGCCGCCTCGCTCAAGGGCTGGATTTACTGCCGCGATAACCCGACCGACTGCGTAAAAGCAGTGCTCGATCAAGGTTCGACGCTCGGCGCGGGTCACCAAACGTGGCAGATGAACGAAGTCAATAAGCTGATATGGCCGAACAAGTTGGGTATTGGCATCATGGACCCAACCGCTTATCAGCAGACCGCCGACATTTCGCTGAAGTACAAAGTGATCACCAAAGCGCCGGACAAAGCCGCTTACCGTACCGATCTGGCGCAAAAAGCAGTGCAATCGCTGATTGACGCCAAGCTCGATGTGAATGGCAGCAGCTTCCAACCACAGACCGTCATTCTGACCGAGGGCGGCAAGACGGCACAGGTCGCGCCCGCCGCGACTATGGCGGCCACCATGAACGCAACGATGAGCGCGACCATGGCGGCTACCGCAGCAAAATAATCGCCCACACCCCAACCCCTCTCCCAAAGGCGAGGGGCTTTTTACCTTCAAACACCAACCAAATCAATAAGGCGCACAGCGTCAAAACGAGGAATCTTATGGAGTTCGGCATTACGTTCAAAGGTGACATCGATCCTAAACGAACGCTCGCGTTAGTCAAGCAAGCGGAAGCTGCGGGCTTTCGCTACGGCTGGTTTTTTGATTCGCATGTTTTGTGGCAAGAATGTTATACGATGATCGCCGTGTGCCTGCACGAAACCGAGCATATGCGCTTCGGTACGTGTGTGACTAACCCCGGCGTGCGCGATTGGACGCTGGCTGCCAGCACGCTCGCTACGCTCAATTTGATCGGCGGCGATCGGATGGATGTGGGCATTGGGCGTGGCGATAGTTCGCGGCGCGTGCTCGGTCGCCAGCCGCTGACGGTCGAAACCATGACCGACTTTGCCAATGCGCTGCGAACCCTTGTGCGTGGCGACAAATATACTTACGAAGAACAGGAAGTACAGCTCACCTGGTCGCACAGCGATTTGCCTGTGTGGATCGCTGCTTACGGCCCTAAAGCGCTGACGAGCGCCGGACAATCGGCGGACGGGCTGATCATTCAGCTTGCCGATCCGTGGCTGGTCAAGTGGTTCACCGATCAGGCGAAAGAGGCCGGGCACGCCGCCGGACGCGACATGAGCAATTTCCGCGTCATGGCCGCCGCGCCCGCCTGGGTGGGTGATATGCAAACATCACGGACCCAAACCCGTTGGTTTCCGGCCATGGTCGGTAATCATGTGGCCGATCTGGTTGAGCGCTATGGCAAAAGCGGCGGCAGCGTTCCGCAGCGGCTGACGGACTACATTGAAGGGCGCAAAGGTTACGATTATTTGCACCATGCCGATTTGAACGCCGATCATCTGGGCTTCATTAAAGATGATATTATTGATAGTTTCGGCATTCTGGGGTCGGCGGCTGAGCATGTCGAGAAGCTCAAAGCGTTGGAAGCGGCAGGCGTCACGCAGTTCAATCTTTACCTGATGTGCGGTGAAGAAGAGCGCATTCTGGCTGAATACGCCGAGCACGTGCTGCCCCACTTCGTCAAAATGCAAGCGACAACGCAAGTAACCGAACTTACTTAAGGCACAACTGAAAAGGACGCACAACATGGGTGTTTTATTCAAAAACGGCACAGTGATCAATGCAGGCGATTCGTTCCCGGCAGATGTGCTGGTGGAAGGCGAACGCATCAGCTTGATCGGACAATCGATCGCGCCAGAAAATCATCAGGTGATCGACGCCACAGGCAAGCTGCTGATGCCCGGCGGAATCGATGTGCATACACATCTTGAACTGCCATTCGGCGGCACGGTCAGCAGTGACGATTTCAGCACCGGACACGCGGCGGCAGCGTTCGGCGGCACGACTACCCATCTCGACTTTGTGATTCAAGGCAAAGGGCGCAGCTTACACGATGGTTTAGCCGATTGGCATCGCAAAGCCGATCCGAAAGCGCAGATCGATTACGGCTTTCACATGGCGATTACCGATTTGCGCCCCGAAGTGATGGACGAGATTCCGTCGCTGGTCGCTGATGGCGTGACCAGTTTGAAGTTGTTCATGGCCTACAAAAATGTGTTTCAGGTAGACGATACGACGCTCTTTCGCACGATGATGACCGCTGCTGAACATGGCATGTTGATCATGGTACACGCCGAAAATGGCGATGTGATCGATGATCTGGTACACAAATATCTGGCAAACGGCCAAACCGATCCGATTTATCATGCTTATTCGCGCCCCTCGGCGGTTGAGGGTGAAGCGACCGGGCGCGCGGTGGCGTTGGCCGGCGTGGCGGGTTGTCCGTTGTACGTCGTTCACATGACCTGTGAAGAAGCGATCCAGCAGTTGCGCCTTGGCCGTGCGCGCAGTTTGCCTGTCATGGGCGAAACGTGCGTACAATACCTGTTCCTGACCGAAGACGATCTGGCACGACCCGGTTATGAAGGCGCAAAATTCGTCTGCTCACCGCCCGTCCGCACGGTACACGATCAAGGCGTGTTGTGGAATGCGCTGCGCGATCGTACGTTGCAGGTCGTCTCAACCGATCACTGCCCATTCTGGTATGAAGGCGGCGTCAACGGCCATATTCCCGGTAAGGAACTCGGCAAGGGCGACTTTTCAAAGATTCCGAACGGCCTGCCCGTGATCGAAGATCGCATGAAAATCATGTGGCATTACGGTGTGCGCGGCGGTCATTTTGACGCGAATCGCTTTGTCGAACTGATGTGCACCAATCCGGCCAAGATTTTCGGCTTGTACCCACGCAAAGGTACGATCGCGGTTGGTTCGGATGCCGATATTGTCGTCTGGGATCCTGATCGGACTGAAACGGTCAGCTATAAAACTGATCACATGAACGTCGATTACAACCTGTTCGAGGGGCACGAGATCGTTGGCGGCCCGTCAGCGGTATTCTTGCGCGGTTCGCAAATTGTGGATGGCGCACGCTGGCTCGGCAAGAACGGGCAAGGCCAATTCCTGAAGCGCAACGCATACGCACCGGTTTTGTAAAGGCTTGTGACAACACGTATCAATAAACAGGACACCTGAATTCATGCTTCCGACTTTGCAGAACGAGATCATCGATCTCAATAAGGAATACACCTTTTTCTCGTGGGCAGCCCAAAACACAGTCAACCCGATTCCGGCAGTACGTGCGGAAGGGATTTACTTTTGGGATGCCGACGGCAAACGCTACATCGATTTCAATTCGCAGTTGATGAACGTCAACATCGGGCACGGCAACCGCGCCGTGATCGACGCGATTAAGCAGCAAGCCGAAACGCTGACGTACATGTACCCCGGCATTGCGACCGATCCGCGCGGCAAACTCGGTGAAAAGCTGGCGCAAATCACGCCAGGGACGCTCAACAAAACGTTTTTCAGCCTGAGTGGCACGGAAGCGAACGAAAGCGCTATGAAGATCGCGCGCCAATATACAGGACGCCAGAAAATTTTGGCGCGTTATCGGGCGTTTCATGGGCAGGGCTTTGGTGCACAGCAAGCGGGCGGCGATCCGCGTCGTCTGGCAAATGAGCCGGGAGTGCCGTGGGTCGTTCACGTTCACGATCCGTATCGCTACCGCTGCCTGTTTTGTCGCAGTCTGGACGCCTGCAATCTGATGTGCGCGCATCACATCGAAGAAGTCGTGCAATATGAGGGGCCGGAGAACATCGCCGCGATCATGTTGGAAGGCTACAGCGGCTCCAGCGGGATCATCGCGCCGCCCGACCCTGAATATTGGTCAATCGTGCGCAACATCTGCGATAAGTACGGCATTCTGTTGATCGTGGATGAAGTCATGAGCGGCTTTGGGCGGACGGGCAAATGGTTCGGCGTCGATCACTACCCAGACGCGCGCCCGGACATGATCACAATGGCGAAGGGCCTAACGTCCGGCTATGTGCCACTCGGCGCGACCATCGTTTCTGAGGACATCGCGCGCCATTTCGACTCGCATCCGTTGGTGATCGGCGGCACGTACAGCGCGCATACGCTCGCGTGCGCGGCGGCATTAGCGTGCATCGAAGTTTATGAGAACGAAAAGCTGATCGATAACGCTGCCAAAATGGGCGATGTGCTGCACAAAAGTTTGCTCGATCTGCAAGCGGAACATCCAAGCGTGGGCGAAGTGCGCGGGGTGGGTCTGTTTCACGTGTTGGAACTGGTCAAAAATCGCGAAACACGCGCGCCCATGTCAGAGTTCAATAAGCCAATGACCGAGCCAATGAAGAAGGTGGCAGCGTATTTACAAGCGCATGGCATCTTCGCGTTCATCCGCTGGAATATGGTGTTCGCCTGCCCGCCGCTGATCATCAATGACGCGCAGTTGCAAGAATCACTGACCGTGCTTAACGAGGCGCTGGCAATCGCTGATCAGTTCGTGGAATAAATAAAAAGCAAAAAGCGGACGGGTCGTTCGATCCGTCCGCTAACAACCGACTCAAAGACTGCTGAAGCCTGATTACTTCTGGGTCACCGGAGCGGTCAGGTGCGGTGCCAAGGCGCGTTCGAGCTTGTCGCGCGTCTGGTAACCGACGATGTGCTGCACGGGCTGGCCGTTCTTGAACAGGATCAGCGTCGGGATGCCCTGAATGTCGAACATGCCGGGGACGTTGCCGTTGAAGTCAACGTTCATTTTGCCGATGCGCAGTTGGCCGTCGTATTTTTGCGCGATTTCATCAACGATCGGTGCGATCATCTTACAAGGTCCGCACCATTCCGCCCAGAAATCCACCAACACGGGCGTCTCGGACTTCAACACTGATTCCTGAAAATTGGCGTCAGTCACTTCAAACGTGAACTTGGACATTTTGATTCCTCATAGAGTTACAATTGACGCTATCCCGATCGGGTGACTATACTTCGCGCTGATGATACAGACTGCGAAGAGTCGGTTATTTGGAGAGCGTGTTCTATGACTCAAGACACGGTGAACCCACCACAACTTACCGAACGTCAAGAAAAGATTTTGGCGCTGATTGTCAGCGAGTACATTAGCCGTCCAGAGCCAGTGGCAAGCAAATATCTTGCCGACAGCGGTCTGAACGTCAGCAGCGCTACCATCCGTAACGATATGGTCGTGCTTGAAGAACTCGGCTATATTGCGTCGCCGCACACCTCCGCCGGGCGCGTGCCAACTGAGACGGGCTATCGCTATTTCGTCAAGCGGCTGATGACTCAGGTAGCATTGGAAGCGGGCGAACAACAAACGATCGCGGATGAATTTCACAAGAGCGCCGATTTGCAAAGCTGGATGCGCGTCGCCGTCTCAAGTCTGGCGCGCACCTCACATGGCGCAGCACTGGTCACCACGCCGCATACTACCAACAGCCAATTCAAGCATGTGGAATTAATTTCGACGCAAGGCCGTCTGGTGTTGATGGTGCTTGTCTTATATGGTGGCAGCGTGCGCCAGCAGATGATCACGCTGGCTGAGGCGCTTTCGCAGGACGCCCTGAGCGCTGCCGCCGCTCGCCTGAATGCGCTGTGCGAGACGCTCAACAGTGAGCAAATCCGCGCGAAAGGGCGCACGCTCGATACGCCATTGGAGCGCGAAGTGATCGATTTGATCGCGGATACGCTGTCCGGCACGGAAACTTATCAGCATACGATCGCCTACCGTGATGGGCTGAGTGAGATGCTGCCGGAGTTCACCGAAAGTGAAGGCGCTCAACAGGCGCTACGCTTTTTGGAGGAACATTCACTGCTCAGCGCTATTTTTGGCGAACTGCTGCACGAGCAAGTCGATGATGTGCATGTAGTCATCGGTGGCGAAGGGCGTTGGTCGGAAGTGCGCCATCTAAGCCTGGTGTTGACCCGTTACGGCGTGACCGGACAAGCGACCGGATTGCTCGGCGTGTTGGGACCGACGCGTATGCGCTATGGGCGAGCGATCGCGTCGGTGCGGTATGTGGCGGGCTTGCTCAACGGCTTGCTGACGGATGTATACGGCAACAATGCGCTGCCGAGTGGCCCGAAATCAGATTTGACGGGCACAGATTGAGCACGGCATGAATCCGACGTGTTTTCGGTGATCAGATAAAGAGGCAATCGTGATCCAGTTGTTAAGCCTGAATGTTTTTCGGCACAAGACCTATTTCCTCATCGCGATTTTACTGTGCGCGCTGCTCAGTTCGGCAGCGATCGCAAACGCTGCGACGCATGATCCGCAACATACTGTACAATATGCTGTATTACACGCGGCAAAACAACAGGGAGCAAACGCGATGCTGGCAATCATTGGTGCGGACGGTAACGTGACCGTCTACGACTCGAATGGACGCAACCCGATCCGGCTGACCACAGATGCCATTCCCGGTCAGCATGTGTACCAATGGCCGACTTGGGCGAGCGATGGACGGCTGGCTTTCTTCGGCGCAAGCAGCGATCTGGCAGACCCGTACACGCTGCGCGTGTTTGTGGTCGATCAGGTGACGCCGACGGCAGTCGTTCAGACCGCTTATTCGTCACGCGATGAAATCTTCACCTACGCCTATTGGTCACCCGGTGACTGCGGATCGTCCAGTGCCTCAGCGAATACGAACACTTGCCGCGATCTGGCGCTGCTCTATACGCCGCCTGATCAGAGTGGGCTAGGCTTGCGCTTGATCCGCGATAAACAAGGCACATTCACCGATCGCGTAGTCGGTCAGGCGTCACCGTTCTATTACAGCTTTGCGCCGGACGGCCAGCATATGCTGTGGTTTCAAGATAGCGACGCGCTGCGTATCTACGATGTGGCCGCCGATAAGGTGAGCAGCACGCTGGCGGATCAGCCCGGCAAATTTCAAGCGCCGATGTGGTCACCCGTGGATAGCCGCCTGCTGTTCGGCACGGTCAGCAGCACGCCCGATAAAACGGATGTTGTACTCGCAGATGGTGCGGATCGACATGTCTTGATCCATGCTGCCGATAGCCCGATCTCGTTTGCGTGGTCACCGGACGCTAAAGCTGTTGCCAGCGTTGCCGGATACGCCGAAGTTAACGTGACAGACGTACAAAGCGGCAAAACAATCGCGACTGGATCGCATGGTGATGTGGTAGCGCATTATTGGTCGCCGCAAAGTGACCGCGTGGCCTATTTAGTCGTCAATCGTGACACACCAGGGACGCAAGCCCGCTTACGCTCGAACGGCCATACCCCTGCTGAGCAAGCGACAGGCGGCCTGACCTGGTACGTGCTGGATGTGAAAAGTGGCAGTGATCAAGCGTTGGTCACCTTTTCGCCGTCTCGCGACATGGTTTATATGTTGAACTTTTTCGATCAGTTCGCGCGCAGCCACAGCGTATGGTCACCGGATGGGCGCTACCTGACCTATGGGTCAACCGACACGCTCGGCAAACCAGCAGTGATGATCGTGGACACGCGCAGCGCGACCGTTAGCCCGATCAAGGTGGCGGCGGGCAGCATTGGCGTCTGGAGCTGGCAATAGGGGTCAATCGGCTCACGTCAGGATTTTCTAGCAAAGGGCACATTGAGACGTTATAATAGAGCGCGCACGTAAACTTCCCAATAGCGTCCGGGGTGTCGGCATGTCGCTTACTAATCCGCGTATCATCGTTGTCGATGACAACCAAGGCATTGCAAATATCGTTCGCGCCTCATTGGAGTTGATGGGCCGCAAGCCGCGTCTGATCGAAACGCACACGGGCGACGACGCAATCGACGAGATGCGCCTGAGCACCCCCGATCTGCTGATTACGTCCAGCCGCCTGGGGGATACGATGAGCGGCGTCCCATTGGCCTTGCAAGCTAAACGCGAAATCGCAGCCTTGCCCGTGATCGTCGTGGCGGCTGAAAGCGACCCGATCGACGATGATACGATGCTCGACGATTCGCCTTTTGAATATTTGCGCCGCCCATTGATCCCGGAGTTATTCATCCGTGCGATTCGCGTTGCGTTGGATGGTCCCGAAGCCGCCGCTGATACCGCTGCGCCGCTGGACACGATGGGGCCAGTGCCGCAGGTGGATGTCGATAAACTGCGCGCAGTCGGCTCAAAATTAATGCGCGATGTCAATGCTATGTCGTTCATCCTGGCCGATCGCAACGGTAAAGTGCTCACTTTTGACGGCGCAGCAGGTTATATTGACCGCGATCTGTTAGCTGCTGTGCTTGGCCCGGCCTTTGGCAACGTCGCTAAAATCGTGAGCATTGTGGGTAATCAACCGCGCGTGCTCAATTATTATGATGGGGACAAGTTCGACATTTTTGGTTTGGCAATTGGTTTTCATCACTTTTTGGGATTGGTATTCGATGGCGCCAGCGGCAACCGTGCATTGGGTCCGGTGAAGAACTTTGGCGGAGTGGCCGTCAATGAGATGTTGACGATCGTCGGCGAATCGGCGTTTAAGTTTCAGCAGCAAGCCACTATTATCGTGCCGACGGCTAAAGTGGCCGAACCTAAAGGGCGCGGCAAACGACGCATGACGCAGGAAGCAGCAGCAGTCAAAGCACAGCCGCCTGCTCCAGCGCCTGTGATAGAAGCGCCTATGTTTGAACCGATCACGAACTTCGACCCTAGCATTTTTGATCGGTTCGATGCGATCGACCTGAGCGAGGCGGATGCACTGTTCAACCCGGAAATGATGGCAGATGCGGCGGGCGGTCTGAATAATGGCAGCCGGATCAGCATTCGTGACGCGCAAGAGCAGGGCATTATCGGTTCGGTAGAAGAATAGCGAGTTGGATTAAACAGCGACCTGTGACTGACCGAAACAGCAAAGCGAACAGCAAACCCGATCCGCTCGTCGGCACGCGGATCGATGAATATGAGATCACCGCGCTCGTCGGCGTGGGTGGCATGGCGCGCGTGTATGAAGCCTTCGATGCCAAATTGGAGCGGCGCGTGGCGCTCAAGCTGATGACGGCGCAGCACGATAGCGACGATGAGCTTTCGCAGCGTTTCTGGCGTGAGGCGCGTGGGCTTGCCAGCCTGGATCATCCGCATATCGTGACGCTCTATCATGTTGGCGAATACAGCCACTCGTTCTACATTTCGATGCGTTTCATCGAGGGGAAAACGCTGCTGACGCTGCTCAAAAAACTGAGCCAGCAAAAGAAGTTTATGGAGCCGACGCAGCTTCTCGCTATTTTGTCCGACGTGGCGGGCGCACTTGATTACGCACACAGCAAGGGCGTCATTCACCGCGACATTAAGCCGAGCAACATCATGTTGAGCGCTGATGGGCGTGGAATATTGACGGATTTTGGGCTGATGATGCAATCAACGTCGGTCAGCACACAGGGCACCGCCTTTGGCACGCCGCGCTATATTGCGCCCGAACAGGCGATTTCGTCACAGCGCGCCGTCCCCCAAAGCGACATTTATGCACTTGGCGTGATCGTCTACGAGATCGTGACCGGGCAAGCGCCCTTTGATGACGAGTCGCCCATGAGCCTTGCGCTGAGTCACATTACGAACGTGCCGCCACCCCCGCGCAGCATCCGCGCGTCTGTCACGCCCGAAGTCGAGAAAGTCATTCTTAAAGCGCTCGAAAAGCGTCCTGAAGATCGCTATCAAACCGCGACCGCATTGGTTGACGCACTGCGCACCGCTTACACAGCGATCGCTGCTGCTGAACCCGCAAAACTGCCGCTGCCACCTGTGATCGAGCCACCAAAAAATAAGCCCGTGCCGCTTGTGCTTCCGAACGTGGCAACTCCGAATCTTACGGCAGATGGGCTTGTCGTGCCTGCATTGCAAGATGTGTCGCTTGATAAAACGTCTTTATTGTCACCTAGTAAGCTGCGTCCGGCACAACGGCTGCCGCCCCCTTCACGGCTTGTGCTGTACGCCGTCTTGCCGTTGATGATCATCTTGCTCACCGTGTTGATCGCCAGCCAACTCGTAGAACGTATCAGCAGTCCGCAAAGTGCGCTTGTGCTCGGCAGCATCAATCCAACCGCCAGTGCGCCGCGCGTGCGCCTGATTTACTCACGTGATTGGTTTGCTATTTATAACCCGACAGGCGCTGTCGTTAATCTGCACGGCCTGACTTTTGTGCGGGGTAACGGATCGGACAGCGGCCTTGCTTTCGACCCTGCCAAGTTTTTGAGCGAACAGGCCGTTGCCGCTTTAGACAATGGGCACTGTCTGATCATCGGCTTGAATAAACCTGACGATAAAAATGTGCCGCTGCCTTGCAGCAACAGCGGTAGTGGTGGCACGGGTGGCAGTGCGCAAAAATCACGCTTCGGCACTATCACGGATCAAAACGCGCGCTTCTGGCTGCCACTCAGCGACAATGTAAACACTGCTAACGAAGCGTTGTTCTCGGTGAAGCGTGATCAAACCATACTTCAAACATGCCGCGCAAGCCTCAATACGTGCGAATTCACGGTTGCGCCGTAAGTTACCTGTTAACAGATCCCCAAAACCCTCGTCAGGCAATTGTCAGCACCCCGCCCACCCATTAAGTTTGGACAAGTGGGCTGTTCTGCGTATATAATCAGCTTCCGTGTTTTTCGGCGCTGTATTTCCACAGCCGCACAGCTTTTCCGGGAGAATTTATGACAATTGATTACGATGTTGCCGAGCTAAACCTCGCGACCGGCGGACGTTACCGCATCGAGTGGGCAGAACTAGAAATGCCCGTATTGCGCCAAATTCGCGAACGCTTTGCCAAAGAAAAGCCGCTCAAAGGGCTGCGTATTTCGGCGTGCTTGCACGTTACCACGGAAACAGCGAACCTTGTGCGCACTTTGCAGGCGGGCGGCGCGGACATCGTTCTTTGCGCTTCCAACCCATTGAGCACGCAAGATGATGTGGCGGCTTCGCTGGTCACACACGATGAGATTCCGGTCTACGCAATCAAGGGCGAAGACAACGCGACCTACTATTCGCACATCAAAAAGACGCTCGATCACCAACCCCATCAGACGATGGATGACGGCGCCGATCTGGTGAGTGAAATCCACAAGAACCGCCGTGAGCTGCTCGAAAATATGCGCGGTGGTACAGAGGAAACGACTACCGGCGTGATCCGTTTGCGCGCAATGGCTGCCGACGGTGCACTGATGTTCCCGGTGGTGGCCGTCAACGACAGCCAGACCAAGCACATGTTCGACAATCGTTATGGCACAGGTCAATCGACCATTGACGGCATCGTGCGCGCTACCAATGTGCTGCTGGCCGGGCGTATCTTCGTCGTGGGCGGCTATGGCTGGTGCAGCCGTGGCATCGCCAGCCGTGCGCGTGGCATGGGCGCTCAGGTGATCGTGACCGAGATCGATCCGGTCAAGGCACTGGAAGCGGTGATGGATGGTTTCCAGGTCATGCCGATGATCGACGCGGCGCGCGTTGGAGAAATCTTCGTGACAGCTACAGGTGACATCAACGTACTGGATCAACAGCACTTTGAAGTCATGAAAAGCGGCGCGATGCTCGCCAACTCCGGTCACTTCAACGTCGAGATCAATATCCCGGCGTTGGAAGCGTTGTGTGGTGGCACGCCACCCCGTCAGGTACGCCAGTTCGTTCACTCGTACTCGCTCACCGATGGTCGCATGATCCATTTGCTCGGTGAAGGCCGCCTGATCAACCTGTCCGCCGCCGAAGGTCACCCGGCCAGCGTGATGGACATGAGCTTTGCGAACCAGGCACTTGGCGCAGAGTACATGGCGAAAAACTCCGACTCGCTGGAACGCAAGGTGTACTCACTGCCTGAAGCGGTCGATAAAGAAATCGCACGGCTCAAGCTGGAAGCGATGGGCATCAGGATCGACACGCTGACGGCGCAGCAGGATCACTACCTGAATCAGTGGCAAGAAGGCACCTGATTCAATATAGGGCGCAGCACAATACTGCGCCCTAAAATTTTGCAGATTAATACCAACCGGGAGGTTTTTATGAAGCAGCGTTTTGCTTTGTTGGCAGCCATTATGCTGCTTGTAGGTTCGGTCGTGGGCGTGCGCGTCTCGGCGCAAAGTGCATCCGCCATCCTCAGAGTCGATTTTGTTCATGCGCTGCCCGGTGCGCCCGCTGTTGACATTTTTGTCGATAATTTATTGGCGGCGCACAACATGGCTTTTGGCAGCACCAGCGGCTACCTGAACATCAGCGAAGGCGCTCACAAAGTGATCGTCACGGCGACCAGTAACAGCGCACAGCCGAGCGGAACGCCCTTGCTATCGACATCCTTAACGCTGTCGAAAAGCGAGCCTACGCTGTTGGTCGTGATTCAGGGTACGCTCAGCGCACCTGATGCGGCCATTTTCGATCAGGATTTGACGGCCACCGCATCGGGTAAAGCGCGCTTCACCGCCATTAACGCGATCGCTGATGCGCCTTCCCTGGATGTATTGTATGCCAATGGCAAGCCGTTGATTCAGGCATTGAAGTATGGTCAGGTATTCGGCGCATTTGATATTCCTGCCGCCGTATCCGATCTGCTGATTGTGCCGAGTGGCAGCGATGCTAGCGCCGCCTTGATCAAAGCCGATCAAACGGCGTTGGTGGCTGGCACGCAAAATACACTGATTGCGCTCGGTACCTCTGGCGGTGATGTCAAGCCGTCCGTTTTGCTGCTGAGCGGCGCTGCTGATTCCAACGCGCCGACCGATGTTCTAATCCGCATGGTCAACGCCACCGACGGCGGAAAGCCTATTGATGTGTATGTCAACGGTGTGCTGAGCGTCCCGGCATTCGCATCCGGCACGTTCACACCGCATATTGCGCTGCCGACGGGCGCTGCCAAGATCGAACTGCGCAATGCGGGTGATGCTGATTCAGTCGCGCCGATCGGGTCTGCCGATTTGACGCTGGATGCGACCAAAGCCGCCGCGCAAACCATCGTTTTGACCGCTGATCAGAGTGGCAAATACGCATTGCAAGCCTACCCGGACAACATCGCGACGCTTGATCCGAGCAAAGCGCGCGTCAACCTGATCAATGCGATCAGCGGCAGCGCCAGCGCAGCGCTAGGCAGCAGCACGCTCAAAGCGCAAACGGGCACGCCCACCAAAAATATCGATGTGGCAAACGGCGTGTATCCATTCAAAGTTACCGTAGGGACTGCGAACGTGACGAACAAGCTGACCTTGAATGGCGGCGCACTGGTCGATTTGATCCTGGTGCAAAGTGGCGGCACGCCCAAGTTGATCGTCGCGACTACCAATCTCAGTACGCGCCCCGGCAGCATTCCAACGGGCGCAAGTGGTGCTGCTGCGACCTTAGCCGTTACCGCAACCCCGGTCGCGCCCATAAATAACGCTGACGCACCAACGCTCGTCCCCACTCCAACGCAGCCTAAAACACCCAAGCCCACCCTCGTTCCTGGGATCACTGGCGTGGTCAACACGAACCCCACCACCAACCTCAAAATCCGCGAATACCCGCGTGTTACGGCGCGTACACTGGCGCTCGTGCCGAGTCAATCGACTGTGATCGTTACGGGCGTTCGTGGCCCGGTAACCCCCGCCGGATCAATCACCGGAACGCCAACCGCAACGCTCGCTGGCGCACCCACTAGGACGCCGACGCTGGCGATCCTGTCGCGCGCCGATATATGGCTGTTCGTCATCTGGCAAACCACGGACGGTGGTACTGCACAGGGTTGGGCGGACTCGGCCTATTTGAATATCACGGTCAATGGTCGCCCAATATCGGCAACGGATACGGCATCGCTGCTTGCGCTCAAGCAAATCCCGGAAAATACGCCAGGCACACTTGAAAACACGAGCATTACGCCAGTTGCCGTGTCTAATGCGCTGATTGGCACGATTAAAACGACTAACGGCAGCAATGCGCAGCTTCGACGCACACCCAACATTGCGGGTGAGTCGCTGGCACTGCTGCCCGCCGGTGCGACGGTTATAGTGCTGGCACAAACCAGCGTCCCTATCTCGTCGGTGGTCGGTGCGGCGACGACGCCGATCTGGTATTTTGTGAATTACACGACGGCGGATGGAGCGGTATTCGGGTGGGTATCAGGCGCGTATGTGGCAGTGACGCGTCAGAACAAGCCAGTCGATCTGACGATGATTCCAATTGCCACCGAAATTACGCGCGGTTATACGCAGGGCAACCCGCAAACGGGACCAACCAACATTGCACCCGCGATCGGCACTTTCGCAACCGTGACACATCTCAGCGATGGTGCGAATCTGCAACTGCGTCGAACGCCGAGTGCCACTGCCGAATCGCTCGGTTTGATTCCCTTGAATACATTGCTGACGGTGCTTGGTCGCAGCGCTGATGCGCAGTGGATTCAAGTACAGTTCGGCACTCAAACGGGATGGGTTGATGTGCAGTTCGTCACCTTAGCCAAAAATGGCAAGCCGTTGGCCGCTGCGGATTTGAGCATCACATCCGGCGGCGTCAATACGTTTGGCACCGCTACCTTGACCGTCACCCCAACGCCTAAAGGGGCTGGCTGATCAAGCGTTATTGCGCTGCGGACTTGAAACATTGCCCGCAGCGCAAAATCAAATTGAACAAGCGCTTTTAAGTGATCAGGTTGATTAGGCAAATTTGCCAACCTGATGCGAGAGCACCTTGCACAGAACCCGATCTGTTGTTAAGCTACTGCGTAGCGCACAAAAAGTGCGTTTTATTCTGGTTTTGCCAGTTTTGACCATTCTTTTCAGGAGAATC